>Ga0118677_10004278_pt1 | contig 26174 bp, 24 predicted proteins | sample AliMusrvi5mmetaG_FD_86154 | JGI IMG/M metagenome (GOLD analysis project Ga0118677, IMG submission 86154)
AATTTGGTTATTTGGATGCAAAGTTCTGTTCAATTATTATTTCTTTTATCACAGTCCTAAATGTTTTATAAACTACCTTTTGTGGATAAATATGGGAGAATGGGACTTTTGTCATGCACCCTAAATAACACAAAATAATAAAAAACAGTTCACCCCGTTGGATATTTGTAGAAGAATTCAAATGGGTAAAATTGGAAAATTATCCCACGGGGTAAATAGTTTTTCGTGTTTTTTCGTGTTTTTGAGTTTTTGTGGTAAAAATAGACTTATGGAGTGGACTCAAATATCAATTGCTAAGCGATATAATTCTTTATTGGCAGTCCGAATAATCTGGAGGCAGTCCGAATAATCCGGAGGCAGTCCGAATAATCTGGAGGCAGTCTGAATAATCCGGAGGCAGTCCGAATAATCTGGAGGCAGTCCGAATAATCCGGAGGCAGTCCGAATAATCTGGAGGCAGTCCGAATAATCCGGAGGCAGTCCGAATAATCCGGAGGCAGTCCGAATAATCCGGAGGCAGTCCGAATAATCCGGAGGCAGTCTGAAAATTCGGTTTTCAATTTTCATTTCGCATTATACTTTCTCTTTTATACCATATCTATATTAGTACATTTTTATCTTTTAATCTATATCCTGTCGGTAGAACTGATAAGCCAATTCTTTTTAGCCGGATTAAAAATCTTAATATTAAAACAGCAGGGATTGCAAATCCCTGCCGGCGGAATATTACTCAGAACCATCTGCAGCACGTATTGGAGTTTTTGAACAACAAAACCAAAAAATTTAAATTGCCCTCCGGAGCAAAAAGAATGGACCTTTATGCTATAACCGGCACTGATGAACCAAAGGATGTTAAAAAAATGACCTATTTAGGATCGCCTTTCAAAGGCAAATTTGTAAATACATTTACTGCCGATCAGGTTGGTTCAACTGTTTGGTATATTGTTATTTATGTTACCAAAAAAGCAGGTGTGGAAATAATTGAAACCAAAGCTGTAAGTGCAACGGTAATTTAGAAAATACTTTTCCAAAGTTTTCTTCACTTTGGAAAAGTTATTTTGAATCGGGGCAATAATTTAATTGCTCCGATTTTCATTTTATAGAAATAAAAAGGATACCTTTGATGCGTAAAATTTATAAGAGTTTTTCTTTACCCACTTATCAAAAAATAGAGTGAATTTTTTACGCCCGAAATCAAAGAGTTGATAGCTGTCTAATTTGTTTAATAATTGTCGGATTACAAATCCTGATAGAAAAACGGAACGGATTGCAAATGCCGTTCCGACGCGCTGCAAATCCGGAGCGGCGGAAGTTTTTTTGAATCGGGGCAAAAATTAAATTGCTCCGGTTTTCATTTTATTAAAGAAAAATGTAAGCAATTTCACCTGAAATTTACCGTTCGTTTAACCAAGCCGACCGTTTACTTAATTTCTATTGATAAGTCGGAAATTGTAAAGTACCTTTACAGCGTCAAAAATTTACTAAAATTTGAATTATGAAAAAATTATTTACAACTTTTATTTTGCTTGCAATTATTAGCTTAAATGTAAATGCGCAGTGGCAACCTCAATGGAGTCACATGAGTGGCTCCCCTCCCGGGGCAATTTGTTTGGCTTTTAGTGGAACAAATATTTTTGCAGGAACAGAGAACTCTGGAGTTTTTCTTCTTTCCGATACGAGCAGCAGCAATTGGTTAGCAGTGAATACCGGTTTAACAAATCACGTTGCACTTAAATTAGCTACGTGTAATTCAAATATTTTCGCAAGTACTCTTCATGATAGTGTATTTTTTTCTGCTAATAATGGAGCAAATTGGATTTCTGCTAATAACGGATTACCTACTACAGGTGCTGGCTCATTTGCAGTAGGAGGAGCAAATGTCTTTGCAGGAACAAACAGTGGAGTTTATAAATATTCTTTTAGTGGAAATAGCTGGATTCCGGTAAACACGGGATTAACAGATACGATAGTATATTCATTAGTGATGAGCGGTATGAATCTTTTTGCAGGAACTAATAATGGTTTATTTTTATCCAGTGATACAGGAAACAGTTGGACGGTTGTTAATACAGGCTTACCATCTATAGGAATTAATAATCTATCAATAAGCGGAACTAATATTTTAGCATATACAGATAACGGTGTATTATTATTAACCACCAACAACGGGGCAAACTGGACTATAGTAAATAACAATTCATTAGTTACTCATATCGGTGCATTGGCTCTTTATGGAACAAAGATTTTTGAAGCATCCTATAATGACTTGATATATTTAACTACAGATTATGGTACTACATGGGATGAGGTGAGTTATCCTTATTTGCCAGCCGCTGAGACATATTCAATGGCCATAAACGGATTGTATATTTATGCTGTTATTCCTGGTAGTGGTGTTTATAGATGCCCTTTAGATGAAATGACTGATATCAAAGGAAAAAATGAAATTGGCAATATTGCAATTTTTCCCAATCCCGCCACCAACAACCTCACAATAGAAACCCCTATATCATCTACAATAAAAATTTCAAACATCCAGGGGCAGCTAATAAAAACCCTTGTAACCTCCGGCAATAAAACCAATATTGATGTTTCTGTATTTCCATGTGGAGTGTATATTGTGGAAGTGAAAACGGAAAAAGGGGTGGGGGTGAAGAGATTTGTGAAAGAATAAAATTGTCAATTGTCATTGGACAACGTTCAATAAAATGAAACTTTGATCAATAGAACAGTTAAACAATAAAACAATTTAGACTATGAAAAAACTTGTACTCCTTATATCATTAATAAATCTGGCGTGCTGTGCAAATGCACAGTGGCAGCCTCAATGGGAAAAATTAATTGGCTCAAATCCTTCTCCTATGTGTATAGCTGTGAAAGGGAATAATATTTTTGAAGGAACTAATATGTCTGGAATATTTGCTGCAACAGATACTAGTACTAGTTGGACGAGCATGAATACGGGGCTTTCGGATTTAATTGTTACATCATTAGCAATAAAGGATACAAATATTTTTGCAGGAACTATGTACCGCGGTATATTCTTGTCTACAAACAATGGAGCAAGTTGGGATTCCATAAATACAGGCTTAACTGACTTTCGAATTAAATCATTAGCAATCATTGGAAATAATATTTTTGCAGGAACTTATAAAGGAGGGATTTTTTTGTCAACAAATAATGGCACAAACTGGTCAGCTATAGATAATGGCTTACCATATGATTCAATAAATTCGCTTTATTATCCTATCAATTCAATAGTGTTATGCGGAACAAATATTTATGCCAGTAATTGGGGTAAAGGTGTCTATGTATCAGCCGATAATGGTGCTAACTGGTCTGCAATTAATACTAACCTCACAGATCCGTTTATATTTTCATTGGCTGTGTGCGGTTCTAATATTTTTGCTAGTACTCTTGGTAATGGAATTTTTTTATTTGCAAACAATGGTACAAGTTGGAATGTTGTAAATAATGGTTTAACAAATTTTTGGGTTTCTGCATTTGCAGTAGATAGTTTTCATGTTTTTGCCGGAACAGGTGGTGGCGTGTACATATCCGTTGATAACGGTTTTAATTGGATAAATGTAACTTATGATTTACCAACAGGTGATATTGTTTCCATGGCTACTAATGAAACATATATTTTTGTCGCAATGCAAGGGCCTGGAGTTTGGAAAAGTAAACTTACACAGATGACAGGAGTAAACGAAATTAATAAAAGTAATATGATATGTGTTTATCCCAATCCTGCCACAAACAACCTAACAATAGAAACCCCTTTATCATCTACAATAGAAATCTCAAACATCCAGGGACAACTAATAAAAACCATTACAACCAGCGGTACTGAAACAAAAATAGATGTTTCAGCATTTCCAAGTGGAGTGTATGTGGTGGAAGTGAAAACGGAAAAAGGGGTAGGGGTGAAGAAGTTTGTGAAAGAATAAAAAAAAATCAACAGTAGGCAATTTTAAACAAGATAAAAATTTAATACCATGAAAAAATTATGCTTTATTTTATTTGCTTTATTTTATTTGAATATTTCTTACGCCCAGCAATGGACTATCTACTCAACTTCCAATAGCGGTGTCGTTAGCAATGATATTCTTTCAATTGCTATTGATCATCAGGGTAACAAATGGTTTGGAACAAACCGTGGCGTTTCGAAATTTGATGGAATAGTATGGACAACTTACACAAGAGCAAATAGTGGTCTGTCATGTGATACAGTATGGGCTATTGCCATTGATTCATTAAATAATATATGGTTTGGATCCCGTATTGCAGGAGTATCTATGTTTGATGGTTCAAACTGGATTAATTATACCACAGCGGATGGTTTAGTTGATAACTATATTCAAGCTATTGGCTTGGATAAACATGGAAATAAATGGTTTTGTGCTAATCAGAATGGAGTGACAAAATTTGATGGAGTTAATTTTACAACTTATAGTATGACTGATGGATTAGTATCTAACCAGATTTTTTCAATTGCCATAGATTCTATGGATAATAAATGGTTCGCAACAGCACACGGCGTTTCGAAATTTGATGGAAATACTTCATGGACCAATTATACTACAACCGATGGATTAGGTCAGAATATAGTACATTCAATTGCCATTGATAAACAAGGCAACAAATGGTTTGGAACGTATGGAGGAGGTATTACAGAATTTGATGGCGTCAACTGGACTACATATACAACTGCCGATGGTTTGGCAGGTGATTATGTATGGGCTATTGCTGTTGATTCGCTTAATAATATATGGGCCGGTTCAGTACCTATGTCAATTGGGAGCGGTTTATCAATGTTCGATCATGTAAATTGGGTAAAATATGATACAATTAATTCTGATTTAGCAAATGATGCGGTTATTTCAATCGCCATTGACCCTCAAGGCTGTAAATGGATTGGCACTCAAGGAGGAGTTTCATTATTGTGTGATACAACAACAGGGATCAATGAGATAAATGAAATTACTTCAATTGATATTTATCCAAATCCCACCTCTGAGAATCTAATTATAGAAACCACCCTGCAATCTACAATTGAGATTTCAAACATCCAGGGTCAGCTAATAAAAACCCTCACAACCTCCGGCACTAAAACCAATATTGATGTTTCTGTATTTCCATGTGGAGTGTATATTGTGGAAGTGAAAACGGAAAAAGGGGTGGGGGTGAAGAGATTTGTGAAGGAATAAAATCAGGAGGTGGCAGTATTAGTAGGATATAGTCCATAATCTTGCCACATGAGCAATAAGGCGGAAAACAACCCCAATCAATAAGAATCGTAGAAAATTAAAAAAGCGGTATTCATCTTACCGCTTTTTTATTGTTCTGCAAATTCAATTTTCAGTTGAAGTACTTTTCAGATAACCTGTAGGAAATACTTCATTGAAACCGCATGTAGGGGAATACTCAATCCTTTTCAAAAGGTAAACACAAAAAGCCAATCCCCACAAAAAGGATTGGCTTTTTCAGAGTAAAGATGATCACTTATTTTTTAATTCCAAGTTTTGTTTTTACCATAGCAGTGATGTCATCGCTTTCGGTTTTATAAAGAAGAACGCCGGGAGCAGAATCGAAAACGTAAGTAAATCCATTTTCTTTGGCTACTGCTTCAATAGCTTTAAGAGCTTTGGCCTGTATGGGCTTTAATAGTTCAGCTCTTCTTTTCTGGAAAGTTGAATCGGCTGATGAGGTAAATGATTCAATCCTGGTATTGAGGTCCTGCAATTCAGCCATCGTAGTTGATTTTATCAGTTCCGACATCGTTCCGACATTGGTTTGATAGTCTTTATACTTTGTATTCAGTTCTTCCTGCATGGCAGCTAGCTTGGTCTGATATGTTTTGTATTCAGCCTGCAGCTTGGCATTGGCAGTGTCAACTCCGGGCATAACCAGCATCAGAGAGTCGGTATTGATATACCCCAGTTTGATTTTTACCTGTGCATTGGTGTTCACTGTACAGAAAATAATGATAATAAATCCGGCAATTTGCAATAATCTTTTCATAGTATTGTTTAATGGTTAAATGATTTTAAAATAATGTGGGCAAAGATAAAATAATTATCAGATACTAATTATCTTTAAACTTTTTTGTGATTTTTTCAGGACTCCTTATTTATCTTTATCCTTGGTTTTTGTGTCCTTGGTATCCTTCACGGTGCCTGGTTTGTAACCGAGTTTAGCCAGAACATCATCGCTTTTATCAAGCTTTGGGTTAGTATAAAGCATTGTCAAAGTTCCTGATTTATCAAAAATGATGCCGTACGAACCTTCGGTGGCAAGTTCTTCAATGGCTGCATAAACTTTATCCTGTATGGGTTTTACCAATTCCTCGCGTTTGGTGAAAAGGTCACCACTTTTTCCAAAACGTTTTTTCTGCAGCGCTTTTGCTTCTTTTTCCTTGGCGACAATTGCAGCTTCTTTTTTTGTTTTTATGTCTTCGGGAAGCAACACTGATTCTGTTTCAAACTTCTTGTACAAACTGTCAACTTCAGCAAATTTTGCTTCAATTTCTTTTTGCCACAATACTGAATATTCATCAAGCTTATCCTGGGCTACCGTGTATTCCGGGACATTGTCGAGAATATATTGTGAATCTACATAGGCAAATTTCTGCTGCGAAAATGCCATTGAACCCACAAGCGTAAATACTAATAATACTGCTATTTTTTTCATACTGTTTTCTCCTTTATTTTGATGCCACAATGAAGCGGCAAATATAATTTAATATTTAATTCAGTGCAATAGAGATTAAAGAGTTTCACCGGATTTTTTAAATTTTAATCACTCGATTGATTTATTGAAAAATGGAATTGCGATTTATTAGCGCTTGCATTTCCCTTTACTGCATCAAAGCCGAAGCCCCAGTCAAGACCAAGCAATCCAAACATCGGAAGATATATTCGCACTCCGATCCCGGCAGATTTATAAACATTAAATGGGTTAAACTGACTGAACTTGTCCCAGCAATTTCCGCCTTCTAAAAATGTCAATAAATAAACTGTAGCCATAGGATTTAATGAAACCGGATATCTTAATTCCAGCGTAAACTTATCATAAACTATGCCACCGATGTATCCGGAGCTGTTGGAAGGCGTTAAAGTTTGATTTGCATAACCTCTCATCCCTATAATATCGCGGCCATCAAGAGAATATCCCGAAAGTCCATCACCGCCCAGATAAAATCTTTCAAAGGGAGGTGCGCCCAGATCGGAGTTATAATATCCGAGGAATCCGAATTTCATACGGGTATTCAGTACGAGGTCGCCGGTTAATTTTGTAAATAATGAACTTGCAAATTTCCATTTATGATATTCGAGCCATTTGTATTTTTCCTGGTCGGAATCTCCCTTATAATTTTTATTACTGAATAAAGAATAAGGAGGAGTTGCCTGCAAGGTCAAAGAAATTTGTGATCCGGAACGCGGATAAATTACGGCGTCTATTGAATTTCTTGATAATTCAAAGGTCCCGTTGATGTTGTTCGATTTGCCATTCTGAAGCGCAAATGAAGTGTAATTTGTCAGGCTATATCTTTGGTAGCTCAAACCTGTCGAAAGAAGGAAAAAGTCATCAGGCCATGTCAACCTCTTTGAAAGATCTACGGCCACGCCGTCAATAATAATTGCCTGTCTTGAGGCATTCCCTTTTGCCACACCATTTGTTTGAATGGAGCGATAAATGGAAACACTCAATGCATTTGGTTTTTTGCCGCCCAGCCAGGGTTCGGTAAATGAAGCATTGTAGGACTGATAAGCAACGCCATTGGATTGTGCACGCAAACTTAGTTTTTGTCCGGCACCTGAAGGCAAAGGTCTCCAGGCATCTTTTTTAAAGAAGTTTTTCGCAGCAAAATTATTAAATGATATTCCTAATGTGCCCACGATACTTCCTGCACCCCATCCTCCTGAAAGCTCAACCTGATCGGAAGAAGATTCTTCAACGGTATATTCAATATCAACGGTGCCATCTGCTGCGTGAGGTATAGGGTTTACTGAAAGTTTTTCCTGGTTAAAATATCCCAGCTGAATCAACTCTCTTTGTGTTCTTATGATATCCTGACGGCTAAACAACATTCCGGGTTTTGTCCTGATCTCCCTGATGATCACGTTATCATTTGTTTTGGTATTTCCCGAGATCAAAATTTTGCTGATGACTGCTTGTTTGCCCTCATAAATTCTTATTTCCAGATCTATTGAATCGTTTTCAACTTTAACTTCTACAGGAGTTACCTGGAAGAATAAATATCCGTCATCCATGTAAAGCGAAGTAATGTCCTTGCCATCTGCATTCATGTTCAGGTTCGCCTCAAGAGCTTTCTGGTTATAAATGTCACCTTTTGAAACTCTCAAAATTGAGTTCAGGTCTGCTGCGGTATATTTGGTGTTTCCAATCCAGTTAATATTCCTGAAATAGTAAACCGGCCCCTGTGAAAAATAGAGATCAACATTTACTGTTTTATTGTCGAATTTATACACAGAATCCTTCACGATTTTAGCATCGCGGTAACCCAGCTCATTAAATTTTCCAACTGCTAAAATTTTGTCAGCGGCAAAATCTTCATCATTATACCGGGAAGTTGCAAATAACCTGTAGATGTGTTTTTCCTTGGTTTTTTTCATTGCCCTTTTGATCTTGATGCTCTCAAGTCCGGCATTTCCGTAGATGTTTATCTTATTAATTTTTATTTTACCATTCTTCTTCACATCAATAGAAAGATCAACATTGTTGGCTTTGGAAGAATCTGCTTTTTGTAACACATCAACAGAAGCAAAAAGATAGCCTTTGTCAATAAAGAAATTTTTTGTTTTGTTTTTGATATTACTGATCACATTTTCGGTAACGGCATCTCCTCTTGTAATTTTGATCTCATCTCTTAATTTATCAGCTTCCGATTTCGTCACACCGGTAAAAGAAAACTTTGACAAACGTGGTTTTTCTTTCAAATAAATATCCAGGAAAATAAGGTTTCCCTGCACTTTGGTAGCTGTAATTTTAATATCACCGAATAATCCCTGCTCCCACAATTTTTGAATGGCTTTATTAATTTCTTCACCCGGCACTTTTATTTTATCACCGACAGCAAGCCCGGACAGTGTTATCAATACGGTGTTATCAAGAAACTGCACACCTGAAATTGTAATTCCACCAATTTCGTATTCCACCGGAGTTGAATAGTTGATGTCAGGTAAATCATTGGTCAGATTTATCTGGCAATAAGCAGAAGGTGCTAAAAATAAAAAGGCAGCTATTACTGCTATTAAAAATCGCTTCATTACTATTTTTGTTTTATTTGTTCACTTGTTTTTCCAAATCTTCTTTCACGGTTCTGGTAATTGAAAATAGCTTCATAAAGATCCTCTTTTCTGAAATCAGGCCATAATTTCTGGGTAAAATACAATTCGGAGTATGCAATCTGCCATAACAGAAAATTGCTGATCCTGTATTCCCCGCTTGTTCTGATCAACAGTTCAGGGTCGGGAATACCGGTTGTTGTTAAGTAACTACTGAATAATTCCTGGTCAATCTGATCCGTTTTGATCCCATCTTTCACTATACGCTTTACTGCATCCAAAATTTCCCATTTAGAGCTATAACTCAAAGCCAGTACCAGCGACATCCGTGTGTTGGCGGCTGTTTTTCTCATAGCATCATTGAGTTCTTCATAACAATTACCCGGTAAACTTTTAAGATCTCCAATGGCCAGCAAACGAATATTATTCTTATTTAGTGTCTTTGTTTCATTATTTATTGTTTTGACCAGAAGTTTCATGAGCGAATCCACCTCGTATTTAGGTCTGTTCCAGTTCTCTGTGGAAAAGGCATAGAGCGTAAGAAATTTTACACCCAATTCGGCGGCAGCTTCGGTGGTTTCTCTCACAGCGGTCACTCCATGATGATGTCCAAAAATCCTTGACTTTCCTTTTTGTTTTGCCCAGCGTCCGTTACCATCCATTATGATAGCAATATGTTCAGGCAATTTTAAAATATCAATTTTCTCTTTCAGGCTCATTCTTCCTATGCTTATAAAAAAAACCTCATTACCCAAATAATGAGGCCATTCACATTACTTTGCTGCTATATTAACTCTTTCAATCTTTCTGGAATTCTCTGTATTGTCTTTTTCCGTATGCAGGGCATGGTCCTTCTTTAAATGCTTTGAATTTAATAGTAATAAAAGCTCCTGCAAATGAATACCAGTCCTTGGTATTTGAATTTCCTCTTTGCGTTCCCGGTTCATTCGGAATAGTGGAACGATCGGCAAGTATTGCAGCAATGGGTCCGTTTTCCGCTTTTAAAATAGCCGGATCAGCATAAGTTGTGCTGACATCATCAAGATAGTCGGTGGTGGTTTTTCTCAATCCCCATTCAACGCCGATACAAATATTTTTTCCGACACTGTACTTTACCCCCAAACCAAAAGGAAATGCAATATTTACCAAAGAATAGTGCTGGGTGCCAACCTCAGTTGTACCCTGTCCTTCCGTGCCCAGTGGCTGCAAATTGTACCATGTTCCGTTATAACTGGCTTTCGGGTTAAAAGCAAAAACTGAAACCCCGCCAAAAATGTAGGGTGTAAAATAATCCTTCTTTTTATTTCCGGTCATATAGTTCAGGAAATTCAATTCCAACTGTGGTGAAAACTCAAAGATCGTTGATTTGAAGCTAAGATTTCTCTGAACATTGAATTTTGCCACGGCATCATCACCGGCCACGTTACCGTATAATCCATCCAGTTTCAAAGCCCATCGCGTACTTAAATTGTACCTGTAAACTATGCCGAAGGCAGGTTTGGTCAGTAGAAATTGTTTCGAAGGGTTCAGATCTCCCAGGTAGTAGGTTGTGCCCACTAAAAGTCCGATTTCATTTCGTTGTGCCTGAACTGAAATAAAGGAAACAAATGCCGCCAGGAAAATGAGAATTTTTTTCATCGTTTAATATAAAATATCCTATCTAAACTTGGGTAACGACAAAAACCCCTTTTTTATTTTGTAGTAGAAAGAAATAAATGCGAACATGTACGAATCTTTATCAGTAGGGTCGCCTCTTTGCTGCCCTGCTGCAGTAACATTTGGTGACAAAGTGCCATTTGTGGGATTGGCAAAATGAACTGCTATAGGCCCTTTTTCGTGCATCAGATAATTGGGATCGAAATAAGTCTTGCTCACGTCATCCATATAATCTGTGAAGGTTTTCCTTATCCCATATTCAATTCCTATTGACCATTTTTTACTCAATGCATATTTGAAACCTATGCCAACAGGAATGACTACCTGAACAAGTGAATAATTTTTTCTTGTAGGAACCATACCTTCGCCCTCAGTACACATCGGTTTCAAATTATACCACGTCCCGTTCCACTGACCATGAGGATCAAAATAAATTAATCCTATACCGGCGAACAAATATGATGTTATCTGCAGGTTTTTCAAACCTTTTATACCTTTCAGATTATAGCGGTGCCCTTGTTTTTCACGGACAATGCTATATTCAAACTGGCTTGACAATTCAACGACAGGCGATCTGAAATTACAATTTCTGTTGTTTCTGAAAGGCTCTTTGGTGTATTTATCATTTCCTGAGATCCTGCCGTAGATCAATCTTCCTTTAACTGCTGTTTCACGGGTGGTCCTGTATCGGTAGCCAATTTCAAAACATGGTCTGATAGCAGGAAAATTGAAATCTTTCAGTCCATTTGTTCCAATCTGGTTTGCTCCTCCCAGATCACCTAGAAAGTTTGTAGCGCCGCCTCCGAAAAAAATCTCTCTTCGTTCTCTTCGCCAGAAAGTCATTTGAGCATCACAGTATTCCTGAAGAAATACAATAAAAAGTATTGCCAGGATAATATATCTTTTATTCATTTTAAAATGTCAACTTAAAGAAAAGAAATAGTGTAAAAATAGGTTATAAATCAACAATATTTGAAACGCAAAAATAACCATATTTATAATAAGGTGCAAAAAAAATTCTGAAAGAGGAAAAAGAGCCGCTAAAAAATGCCGTTACTCTCTTTGAAAATAAGACAAATCTGAGTCATTGAATCGCTTTTCTATTCCCCTGATAATAATGGTAAAATCCTTTACAGGATAAAGAAATTCAAATAAAAAAAGGGGAGGTAATTGCATACCTCCCCTTTTTATAAATATTGAAAGTTAAATTTAGTTAATGACCAATTTACTGTTGATTTGATCATTTGCCGAAGAAGCATTGACGATATACATACCTTTTGACAAATTTGAAAAGTCATAAGAAGTACTTGAAACGCCATTGGCATTGAGAATTCTTTCGAATATTAAATTACCGGTAAGATCATAAACCCTGATCGTGACATCCTGATTGCTCGGTCCGTTTACAGCAATCTGAACTTTACCATTGCCTGGGTTTGGATAAATATTGAGGTCATTGCCATTCAAAGAATATGATTGAAGACCAACAATACCACCTGGATTAGAATACTTGAGTATTGAATTAATTGTTGTAGCCTGGTCATAATTACCAACCCATCCCAATTTCTGATTGAAGAATCCTACACCAAGACATTGAATGTTTGAGCCTGCTGGCTGTAAATATGTGGCATCGGTAAAATCGGTCCAGTTCATTCCTCCGTCATTGCTGTAACCAACGCCCATTAATGAAGAATAAGGAGAAGCTGCAACAAAAAGATTTGCTGTTCCGGGAACATAGCACATTTGATAAGTGTAAAAATTACCTGATGCAGGAGTAAATGTTGCCCATGTACTTCCACCATCTGTTGTATATTTCCATGACCAAACATCATTGGTTACATCTGTGAGGCTTGAAGTGATGATATAATTTGCACTTGAAGCATAGATCTTACCGCTGTTGGGTACAGTTGTATAAGGAGCGGTAGCTGTCAGACTCCAGGTTGCACCGTAATCAGTAGTTTTAAATACACGACCCATGTTTGATAAAAAGAATCCGATTCCACCGGGAACAATTGCTGCGCAGTCAAAACCATTATAGCCATATTCCGTGGTTGAAGAAGCTACAGGAATGTTGGTTGTCGGCACTGCAGTCCATGTTGCACCACTGTCAGAAGTTGTGTAAATTTCGAAGTAGCTGCTTACAGGGTCTCCGTAACAAAATCCCTGGTGTGAATTCCAGAATTTTACTCCATCGGCAAATGAAGATGAACTGTTTAAAACTCCTGTAACAGTTGTCCATGTAGCGCCACCATCAATAGTTTTCCAGTATGAAGCTGATTGTGCAACTGTGTCATATCCGACGCAAAATCCTTTGCTATTGGTAACACCACATAAAACTGCTGAATGAACTGTAGCACCAAATCCGCTATAGGTTCCGGGAACCCATGTTGTTCCACCGTCGTGTGTCCTTGAAAGTGCATGAATATATCCACCAACACCTGAACCATTAAACCCGTCAACCCATACAGTGACGCTGTCAACGATTGAAACTTGATCAACACCTATTGTGGTTCCCACCATATTGGTGTTTTGTTGTGACCAGTATTGAGCTTTCAGCCCAAAGCTGAGACAAAGTAAAGTAATTAAAAGTAGATTTCTTTTCATAGTATTTTTGTTTTAGTTTGAAACAAAAGTAAAAAAAATTCTTAGAATAGAAATAAAAAAATGGATTATCCGGAGTTGAAAAAATAAGTACCGGCCTAAATACATCAGAGGATTTCCTCAAATGTCCGATATAAAGCCGGCTCTTGCTAATCGTATAGTTTTACATACTCAAAAGTATTGCCCCGTGAAATAAGATAACGGTGAAAACCTCTGTAATCAATCACTATTGTTGCGGTGTTCAGATTAGGATGAAAACTTATTTTTTCAGATTTTTCAAGGTTTGCATCAAGAAAAAGATGAACGTGTTTTGCAGTATCATAAATTAATCCAAGAGGTGAAACAGAACCCGGTTTAACACCAAGAAATTTCATTAACCTCTCATCTGATGCGAAAGTGAGCTTTCCCTGTTTTAGTCTTTGTTCAAGATCTCTGATCTGAATGCTATGAGAATATTCAAAAATTACAAGGTAATGCTTGTTGCCTTTATGATTTCGAAAAAACAGATTTTTACAATGAGTTGCACGGATATCTTTCCAATAGATTGCAGCTTCCACTGCAGTTGGAACAGGAGGGTGTTCATAATATTCAAATGGTATGTTCATTTCCCTCAAAGCCGCATAAACACCAGGGTCTCCTTGCATAGTTTTCTAAAATATCCCTTTATTTCTTTTTACCTCCAAATTCAAAAGAAAACCAAACTTCAATCCCTATCACTTTCTGATATTGGCAAGAGCAAAATCAATTCTCCTGATGGTTTCTTCTTTCCCGATCAGGCTGATAATTTCAAAAAGATCCGGTCCAAGTGATGCGCCAACAATAGCTATCCTGAGCGCATTCATCACCAATCCCATGCTGTATTTCTTTTCCTGAATGAAGTTAGAAACGGTTGTTTTCAGTGGAGCTGCAGCAAAATCTGCTGCACCTATAATCACATCTTTTGCTTCAGCCACGAGTTGTGAAGATGTTTCTTTCCATTTATCTTTAACGGCTTTTTCATCAAATGTCTTTGGAGCTTCAAAAAAGAATGATGTTTGCGCCCAAAGTTCACTAACAAAATGTATGCGTTCTTTGGCAAGGTGAGAGATTTTTACCAATTGATCATGCCCTGCCTGAATGCCTTTTTCCTTAACGATCACTGAAAAAAGATTTGCTATTTCTTCATCAGATTTCTTTAACAGATACTGATGATTGAACCATTTTGCTTTTTCAGGATCAAACTTTGAACCTGACTTGCCCACTCTTTCGAGAGAAAATGCCTGTATCAGCTCTTCCATAGAAAACAATTCCTGTTCTGTTCCAGGGTTCCAACCCAGCAGTGCAATAATGTTCACCATTGCTTCCGGAAAATAACCGGATTCACGATATCCTGAAGATACATCTTTTGTTTTAGGGTCAGTCCATCTCAATGGGAACACGGGGAATCCAAGTTTATCTCCATCGCGTTTGCTAAGCTTTCCATTGCCATCAGGTTTTAACAGCAAAGGAACATGAGCAAAGAAAGGCATTTCATTTTCCCAACCAAGAAACCTGTACAAAAGCACATGCAATGGAGCAGATGGAAGCCACTCTTCACCACGAATTACATGCGAAATCTTCATCAGGTAATCATCAACAACATTTGCCAGATGATAAGTTGGCAAACCATCCGATTTGAATAAAACTTTATCATCAAGCATAGAAGAATCAACGATCACTTTTCCTCTTATCAGGTCGTTCACAATAACGGTTGTGTGATCAGGAATTTTTATTCTTATCACATAATGCTCTCCGCTTTCAATTTTTTGTTTCACTTCTGCATCGGTCATGCTCAGTGAATTCTTCATGGTGTCGCGGTTAGCAGGACAATATTGAAATGTTTGTTTTTTGGAGTCATATTCTTTTCTTTTTGCTTCAAGCTCTTCGGAAGTATCGAATGCGTAATATGCATGCCCGTTTTCGATCAACTGATCGGCATATTGCCTGTAAATATTTTTCCTTTCCGATTGCCGGTAAGGCGCATAAGGTCCGCCAACATGGACACCTTCGCTGAATTTAATCCCGCACCATGCAAGCGATTCAATAATATACTCTTCAGCACCGGGAACAAAACGTGCCTGATCCGTATCCTCTATCCTCAGGATGAAATCACCTCCGAGTTTCTGAGCAAACAAATAATTATAAAGAGCAGTGCGTACTCCGCCAATGTGCAAAGGTCCCGTTGGACTTGGTGCAAATCGCACCCTTATTCTATTTTCCATAATCAAAATTCTAAAGCTGCAAAGATATTGGATTTTCCTCTGAGATAAGGAGAAATTAAGGGATAGACGAAGATAGTGTGAGGAATTAGGGTGTAAGTAAGATCAATTACAAACAACTGCCATTACTATTGAACTTATTCCCCCCCCAGCACAATTTAATTTTCATTAATCATAACCTTGTAATTGTCTTTGAAGTTTTATTACACTCTTGTCGTTTTTTAAATATTCAGGCAGATCTGTATCACTGTTTTTAAAAAGTACAACAACCTTTCCGCTTTTTTTCACTTCATTACACTGCTCGACCGAAGGAACAAGATTGTAAGAAGGAAAACCGGTATAGAACATTGATTCCACATAATGTTGCCCCTTTATATTAAACAGCACGGAGTTCCGTGGCAGGGAATCTTTAATATCCAAAAAAACTTCCCGGTTATACATCAGCATTTTTGAATATTGGTTTTCATCTTTCAGCAGTGTATGAGTGCCCTGAATTTGTTGAAAATCCAGGTTGATGTAACCGGTGAATATGATTACAAAAAACAGAATGATTGCAACCATCAATCGCCGGATTTTTAAAAGTTCTATTTTGGAAAACATAAAATCCATGATGCAAGCAAGACTCATGAATACCGGTAGGGCTGCCACAAATGGATAACTAAGCATTTTTGTTTTTGCCAGTGTATAGAACAAATAAACGAAAAATGTAAAGCTGACAAATGCTATTCTGAGACGTTTGTTTTCAATTTTTTTATAAAGCAAAATAAATCCAAAAAGAAGAATAAACGGCACCAGTTTTCCATACATAATTCCTATATTATCAAAGTGTGTCCATGCATCACCGCCATGTCCTTCCAGGGCCTGTGAAAAATGCCTGGAGTTATAATTGAACTCATAGTTTGCCTCTGTTGGATATTTGCAAAAAATGAAGATTTGCCATGGCAACACAATTATAACCGTCACAATAAATGAAAGCAGGATATCCTTGTATTTTTTAATTTCAGATTTATTTGAAATCACCGAATAAATGAACCAACCTGAATAAACAAGCAATCCTGCAAACCATTTACACAAAATTGAACAACCTGAAAAAACACCAATAAATATAATCCAATATTTTTTCCCGGTATAAATGTATTCACACCAGGCCCAGATGCTGGCAGAAACATAAAACAGGAATGCAATATCATTATGATCAACTTGCTGCCGGCCGGAGATTAGTTCAATCATATAGAAAGAGGTCGAAAATAAAAATGCAGTGTAAAATCCAACTCTTTTATTGATAAATATCCGGCCTGATCTATAGCCGAAAATTATCATTAGGCCGCTCATCAGGGCACTTGGTAAACGCAATGAAAATTCCGAAACACCGAATATTTTATAACTGAGCGCTATTTGCCAGAGGAATAAGGGTTGCTTGTGCAACCAAATAATGGAACGATCCCAGTTGTCATAAGCCATACTGATCACAGGGTCGTCATAAAGTGTCGGTTTAAACGGATGATCTTATAAGTTTTTTGCCACCAGCGCATGAAATCTTTCATCCCACAAATTGAGAAAAGGATCGAGCAAAGCCGAAAATAAATAAATTCCGACAGCGCCAAGGATCAATAAAATGACAGCAGTCCTGTATTGATTTCTTAATAGAAAAACCACACTAGATATGATCAGTGTGAAACCGGCAATCACTGAAATAGATTGAAGATTATCAAAACCAGACAGGATCATGATTCGAAATTATTTTAAAAAGTATCGGACTATTAACAGCTAATAATTAATGAAACAAACTTACTCTGTCAAAGGTATGTATTTTTTGTAACTGTCATCATGAACCTTTCATAGAAGCCTTCCTATGCAGGGACCTTTACAAATTAAGCATGGGATTGTGATAATAAAAACCCCCTGAAAGCCACAGCAGTCAGGGGTTTTGTTGTTGTCCTGTCAGGGCTAAAGTGATATATTTATGCTCTCACAAAATGAAATAATTGCAGTTTTTTTACGAAATCTGAATTACTAAAAAGTAACACAACAAAAATTCGAGCCCCATTATTTTTTCGAACATTGCCCTTCCGGAACAACGAACATCATTTTTTCTGTAATTTGAGTGAGTAAAAACAAAAAAGGAATGCTTGAGAAAAGTTTGATAAAACCGTAAAAAAATTTGCTGATAAACTTTGTCAGGAGGTTATTAATTCTTGGATAACTTCGTCGCGTTTTTCAGGATTAAAAACTCCCTACTGCCTTCTGATAATTTATTTTTGCAATCAGAAATTCGTACACTGCCGTGATGTAATCCTGCTCTGCAGTGCTCAATGATTTCTCTGTGTCCAGCAGCTTTTGATTAGAGAAGTCACCGGTGTTGTACTGCTGTTTGTTCAGCTCATAAACTTTTTGAGAAAGCTGATAATTGTCTTTTGCGACTATAAGATTTTGTTTGGTATTATTTAGTTTGGTCAATGCTGACTGCACTTCATAAAGCAAATCTGCTGTTTTTTGTTTTAGCGCCAGATCTGTTTGCGATAATTTCAGCTTGTATTCTTTAACAGCATTGATGTTTTTGATGCTTCCTATTATTGGAACACTCAGTTTTAAACCTACACAATTCACAGGAGCCCAATAAAAGTTTTGTGAATAATCAAGGTCAGGACCCTGGAAAAGCTTTGTATAATTTGCAAAAAATGATAGGCTGGGGTAGTAATTTTCTTTTGTCTTTTTTAATTGCAGAACATAGCCTGCCTGCTCAATATTCATTTGTTTGATCTCGGAGCGATTGGAAATTGCTTTGGTTGAAAGTCCGGTATTGATAGTGGTATCAATAGTTGATGGCAGTGAATCGGTAATAACAATAAAAGTATTTTCTGGAACATTGATATAGTAGATCAGGCTTTGCAAGCTTAACATGTAATTCTGCTTTTGCTTTGTTGTGGATGCCACTGCATTTTTATAATCAAGTTCTGCAAGCAACATGTCGCTTTCAAGCAAAGCTCCGTTAAGGTATTTCCCATTTGCAAGCGTATAATATTCCTTGTAGCGGTTTTCATTTTTTTGTGCAATCGAATATTGCAGGGATTTGAGCAAAGCATTATCGTAAGCCTGGGCAATTTCAATTTTTATATCAATATCAGATTTGACGTTTTTTTCTTTGGCGAGTTCAACATCATTGGCTGCAATTTTAATATCGGTGAACAGACCCGGTTTGTAAATTGTATAGTTCAGGTCAAGCGCAAGAGCAGTGTTGTTCTTCATGCCTATGGTTATCTTTTCAGGCTCGGTCAATCCTAAATACCCGGCAGGAATAATTGAAGGCTGCACTTGTCCGAAGTAGTTTATCTTGCCACTTGCTGAAAGATCAGGCAGGAGTTCCTTGTTGGATTTTGCCAGTTTATTTTTGGCTATATCAATGTTCAGACTGCTTTCTTTTGCATCAAAGCGGTTGCTTAGTCCCAATTTCAAAGCACTGGCCAATGACAGTTTCAGCGTATCATTCTGTGCGGAAATTTTGCTGCACATTGCTATCAGAGTTAAAAACAGAATTATCTTTTTCATCTTGTCAATTATTTTTTTGTTGAACATTGCCTAATGAAGCGCTACTTCAGCAGTATCGTTTGAATTATTTTTTTTCTTACGGATCATCATCAGAATTGGAATGCATGATAATATTGCAAGCCCTACAAACATGTATGCATTATCATAGCTCACCAGTTGTTGTTGTCTTGATAATGAACTATCGAGAAGTTGATATGCAGCACGGGTCGCATCTTCTGTAGAGTATCCGGCAGAAACAAAGTTTTGTGTAAATGCAGCGACTCTCTCATTGACCATGCTGTTGTAAGGTGTAATGTAAGAAATCATGTTACTCTTCACCATCGCATTTTGGTTGTTGATAAAAATTCCCATCAAAGCAATTCCAACAGCGCCTCCAAGTGACCGCATGATATTTGATAAACCTACAGCCTGTGCTAAATCTTTACCTCGCAAACCTGATAATGCCATTGACATGACTGGTATCATCAGACAAGCCCTTCCCAATGCGCTAATGAAAAACGGACCATAGAAATTACTTTCATTTGAGTCAGGTGAAGAAAAGGAAAGTGGTATCAGAAAGGCAGCAAACATGCATATTCCAAAGATGGCAACCATATTATAATTGACCCACTTTATGGTAAGAAATTTGCTAACGATGATCATGCAAACAGCAGATGCGATAGTGCTCGGAATTAGAAATGCCCCCTGTTGTGTGGCTGTCCAGCCTAATGAAACCTGTGTGAATAGAGGGAAAATAAAAAACATCCCCATGAGTGACATTCCTAAAATAAGATTCATCAAATGCCCCATGGCAAGATTGAAACTCTTGTAGAGTTTGATGTTTACAGCGGGTTCATCAAAAGTCAGCTCTCTCCAGATAAATGCTGCCAGACTACACAGTGCAACAATAAAGCAAATTGTAATCTCGTTGCTATCGAACCAATATTTATTCGCGCCTTCTTCAAGAAAATATTGAAGAGGGCAGAGTGTTGTGATCAGAAACAATATGCCCAGCCAGTCTATCTTCTTTGGCTTAACATTAATCATGTCGGGGACGAAAGTCCATGAAAGAAATGCTGCAACAATACCGATAGGAACATTGATAAAGAATATCCAGTGCCATGACCAGTTATCTGTGATATAACCACCCATTACTGGACCTACAGCAGGACCCACCATTAAACCAACTCCAAAGATAGCAGTTGCTGCTGCCAGCTTTTCGGGAGGGAATGCATCGGAAATGATGCTTTGAGCAGTTGATAAAAGTCCACCACCGCCAAGCCCCTGGATAAAACGCCATATCACGAGATTCAACAAACTTGTTGACAAACCACACATCAATGAAGAAAATGTAAAAATGATAACCGATGCTGTGAAATATGTTTTTCTTCCAAACAAGTTGGAAAGCATACTCGACAGTGGAATGGTGATGACATTTCCTATTGCATATGCAGTAATGACCCATGCGATCTCCAATGTTGTAGCTCCAAGACTTCCCATCATTTCACGCAGTGAAACATTGACTACTGTAGAGTCAATGATTTCAATCAGTGCACAGGATAATGCTGTGATGACGAGTATCCACTTTGCGGAACCGCTTAGATATGTGACCGGTTTTTGAAGGGCTGATTCCACTGCTTTATTTGTTTTGGATTATCATTAGTTTTTATTGGTAACAAATAAACTTTTCCAAAGTGAAGAAAACTTTGGAAAAGTATTCTCAATCAACACTTATTTTTGCAAACACACTCATGCCGGGAAACAGCAAATGAATTTTATCTGCCGGTAATTTGTCAATAGATATTTTTAAAGGGATACGTTGTGTGATCTTAATGAAATTTCCTGTTGCATTGTCAGGCGGTAATAGTGAATATTTCGCACCTGTAGCGCCTGAGAATGATCCTACCTTTCCTGTTAAATCAAGATCGGGATAGGCGTCCAACTTTAGTTTTACTTCCTGACCTATCTTTATTTTGTTTAATTGTGTCTCCTTGACATTTGCTGTCACCCACAGGTTTTTATTGTCAACCAATGCGCATAAACTCTGGCCAACTGAAATATACTGCCCTATCTGAACAGCCCTTTTGGAAACTATGCCATCACAGGGCGCTTTTACAACTGCATATTCCATTTGTCTCTGTGCCAATATCAGGTCAGCTTTGCATTGCTCTACCTGTGCTTCGGCAAGATTGATCTGGTTCTCATCCGATTTCGCCAGCGACTTTAATCCAAGTGATGTTGAAGACGAAGACCGTTGTACACTCACTGCTTTTGCCGAGTCGGCTTTGGCAACCTGAAGATTTGTCTCTGCTGTTTCGTATTGTTCAAGTGTGGCAGCTTTTATTTTGTACAATGCGCTTGTACGGTTAAAAGCGTTGCGGGCTTTTTCAAGACTGGCTTTTGCTGAGACAATACTTTGCTGATATGATTCGGCTGTCAGGTCGCCTGCTGTGGCGCTTTCGGTACTTGCCGATGCTTTGTTTTTTGCTGATAATAATTTTGCTTCGGCAATATCCAATGCTGCTTCGGCTTCATCAAGTTTTGCTTTGATTTCAGTAGTGTCGAAAACAAAAAGTACCCGACCTTTTTTCACTTCTTCATTATCGGTAAAGTTGATGGATTTGATGTATGCTGCAACAACCGACCTTATCGGAACAATATTACAATCCAATTGTGCATTATCGGTGGTTTCATAAGCTTTGCTTTTTACCCAGTAAACAATGCCGGTTCCAAGTATTGCTATCAGCACTGCTGCAATAATAATGATTTTGCCCGGTTTTTTCTTTTTTACTTCCTGTTCCATAATGATCGTTTTTTAAAGTTCTTCAATAGAGAAATCCTTTGCAAAATTGCAACTACTACCAGAATGGGTAATGTGAGAAAGAGTGGAAACGGACAAAATGAACTGTGAAAAGGCAAGAAAGAACAAAGTTCCAAGTCACAAATTCCAAATTCCAAAGGGAGGAAGGATAAAAAAAGAAAGTTGCAGTAGCAGACAGAAATCAATAGTCAATAGTCAATTGTCATTAGTCAACTAACAACAAACTATTCTTCCGCAAGCCAATTGAGGAAATCCGTTACTTTCTCCTTACTTACGGTTATAGTTTCATTGAAAGGTACAGTTAAAGAAACGGACAATTTGCGTGCAAAATATTGTGATGCTTCTTTCACTGCTTTGCGATTGACGAGGCATTGCCTGTTCACCCGATAGAACTGGGTTGACGAAATATTTTCCAATTCATCAAGAGTTTTGTTGATGGAGTAATTTTTCAGATCGAAAGTGAGTATGTAGGTAATTTCATTCTCAATATAGAAAAGTGCAATGTTATCAAGCTTTACCGGAGTGATCTTGTCTTTGTGATAAACCAGCACTGAACCCTGTTTCTTGAATTTTTCTTTTGTGAACTGTTCAAGGATATTGTCAAAATTCGAAATGCTCTTCGAAAAATTGTTCTTCAAAACATTGAATTTTGCAAGGCTTTCAGCAATGGATTTTTCAGTGAATGGTTTTAAGATGTAATCAATCCCGTTTGCTTTAAACGCTTTCAAAGCATACATATCATAAGCAGTGCAAAAGATGACCGGGGAGGAGCATTCAACTTTACTGAAAATTTCGAAACTCAGTCCATCGCCCAGTTGAATATCGCTGATGATCAAATCAGGGTTTTCGTTTTTCCTGAACCATGCTATTGCTTCTTTCACTGAATGTACAATGCCTGCAATGATTATGCCTGCATCAACTTTTAATAAAGTTTCAGCAAGATCAACCGAAGTCAGTTTTTCATCCTCTATGATCAGTACTTTCATGTTCCAGTATTTTAATGCTCACTGAAAAAGTTTGCTCATCAGAATGGATAATAATTTCATCACCCGAAATTATTTTATATCTCTCCGAAAGGTTGGCAAGCCCCATACCAGTGGATGTTTCTGTTGAATATTTATTACTTACATTGTTCGAAATAATGATGCGGTGATCATCATAACCAATCCTGATTAATAACGGTGATTCCTCTGTAAGTGTGTTGTGTTTTATAGCATTTTCAAGTAAAAGCTGCAGCGAGAATATCGGAACAAAGCCTGATTTATTTATCGCAGGTATGGTTTCTTCATATTGCAAAGCATTGCCAAATCTCATCTTTTGCATGTCGAGATAATCTTCACACAGTTTAAGCTCGTCAGTCAGTTTGATGATGTTGTTATTCTCCATCGAAACGGAAGCTCTTAAGAAATCTGAAAGTTTTACAAGATAATTCTCTGCAATTTCCGGTTGTTTTTTTATTAATGTTTTCAATGTACTCAGTGAATTGAACAAAAAATGAGGATGCAGTTGCTGTTTCAATTGCTGGTTGGTGGCTTCAATATTTTTTATTTTCAGTTGAGTGTTTTCTGATTCAATGATTGTCTTCTTCTCCAAAAGTAACACAAGTCCCTGTATGATGAGTACAATAGTGTTGATCGAAATAACCATAAAAAACATTATCAGATACGGTACGAACCCGTCCCTGTTTGGCAACAATCCAATCTTGTCGGCGTGAATACCGAATTCTCTGATTTTCCAGTCCAGCATTTGTTGCCGGGCTATTTCGCTGAAAAAAACATGAGTGATCAAAAACCTGATGATGAGAAAAAACATGAAGCAAATTATGTAACTCCAGAAATAACGCGCTATCTTTTTTCTTGTTGAACGTGAGAATTTGTTGAGAAACCAGGTGAGAAAAATATTGACTGTCCAAAACATAAACACTATAAGGGAAATGCCGGTTACACCAAGAGCAATTAACTCCAGTAGTACATCATGGTTTAGGTTAATGATGCCAAACGAAAAAACAACAGCGTAAACCGGTCCCATGGTTATTAAACCAATGGCAGTGGAGCTCAAAAGCGCCACACGGAAGAGTCTTTTTATCGGGAATTTTGTGATCATGTTTTGCAAAAATAACTATTTAAAAAGAAATGATTTTTGAGAAAGGAGTTAAGCAACCATAAATGATCGCGAAGCGGACAGGAGGGGAGGCGAGTGCTGAAAGTTGAAGTTAGATTTTGAAGGTAGTTGGAAAGATAAGGCTAGTAGCAGTGGCAGCAGAAGTATTAGAGTCATGAAATAATTCTGTGGTTATTCATTTTTTCTTTTTTTGACAAAAGGCAAATAAAAAACCCCCTTTTTTCAAAGAGGGTTTTTTAATCATTATGGAAAATTTACGGAATCCTGATCGTTATCATTTGTCCCCAGGGGCCTGACAGTTCAGGTTTGCCGGTGACAGACCAGCGGAAGAAGATCTGAACTATTTTTCCTGAATTTCCAATGCCAAAGTCATAAATAATACTTGCTTTTTTTGAGAATTTGGCAATGTAGATATCATCAGGAGCGATTTTAGGAATGCCGCCAACATCAGGTGCGTGATTTGTATCATAGATTGCATAATCAAACTCCATCCCATCTGCACCCGGTAAGATACTTGCTCTTTTTGAATCAGTGAATGTTTTGACTTTTAATCTTAATTTTCCCAGACCTGCAGGATAAGCGTTGCCAAAACATTCAGCAGTGAGCTCAGGATTGCTTGTGGAATTCTTTTTTCTCACCAATACAAAATGAAAAGTTTTGGCATCTTCTTCGGTTGCACCTTCGTTGCCTTTTGTTTTTAATATTGGTTTTGCAGCAAAAGTTGCGAAATCCTTAATGAAGGTTTTTACGTTCTTTTTTATTGTTGAAGTGCATTGTAAAGCATCCGTAAATTTTGTGTACAATGCAATCCATGCTGTTGTTTTGGAATCCCAATCTGTAGAATTTTGAGCAGACCAACCCATGCGTGTAAAACCGGCAATATGTGTAACAGGATCAACTTTTAACTGATAATTATTGCAAGTCTGAATGTATGAGTTGAACTCAGAAGGTCTTCTTGGCACTATAGTGCTACTTGTGATCATGGCGCCAATTATTGCAAACATCATTATTTGTGTTTGCTTTTCTCTGGAAGCGACCTCTCTCTTATGGAGGGTTACTGCTTCTTGTAAAGTGATAGTTTTCATTTTTTTTAAATTTTTAATAGGTTTTACTTAAATAACTCTACTGGCTATGCCAGAATTTTTTTACGATTTCATCTGCAATCTGAATAAACATTTTTCAGCAGTAAGCTTTTTAATAAAGTATGTCAAAGAACGATGTTGGCTTTTGCAAATGGGTACTTGTTTTTTTCACGTTTCATATTTTAAGTTATCACAATTTTTTCTTTTTTTTTATTGACAGTTGACCATTGACTATTGACTATTGACTGTTGACTGTTGACTTTTTTTATGTCCTCTCTACTATTAATCCCAAAAAACAGCAAAGTGTTACCTTTTTTAACAAAATTATTTTTCCTCCTTTTCCGAAAACAAAAAAACAAAATGCCTGAAAGCCGCATTCTACCAGGCTTTTCAAGCATTTCAAAAAAAATGAAATAAAAAAAGATAGAACATTTATAGGGGTTGTTTGGGGTTGCTTGAATTCTACTCGTGACAAAATTGCTGATAAAGAATTAAGAGGTTTCATTATTAAAAAACAAGGTTTTTCTATTGGCAATCGAGAGAACTTAAGAAAATCATTTGGCGCAAGTACTACTCATTTTGATAGATACATAGGGGAGGTTATTTTAGTAAATACTGATATTTTACCAAATGCAGCAAGAAGTGACTTTGAATATTCAAACTTGCGAACAATGTTTTATGATTCGCTAAAAAATATCGGTAGTTACTACAATACTTATTCAAATAAATTTCAAGAAGAAAATATTGCTGAAGTACAATTGAAAGAAAATCTGAATGAATTCAAACAAATTTTAAATGACTTCAATCCTAATGATGATAATCC
>Ga0118677_10004280_pt1 | contig 26170 bp, 20 predicted proteins | sample AliMusrvi5mmetaG_FD_86154 | JGI IMG/M metagenome (GOLD analysis project Ga0118677, IMG submission 86154)
GAGTTCAAGGAGGAAGGCGATAAGGGAGCTTGCGCAGCAGTGGTGAATTCCCGGTCTGGCGAAGGTGTGGTAACCCGAAGGTGGGGCGGGACGGTGCGGAAAACCCACCAGCCCAAAGTCACCAGCAAACAGCCAAACAGGATAGCCAGCTTCAGTTTGATGTTGGACTTATTAGTCACATTTTTAAGATTACTAAAACAGGGGGATTATTGCACCTCACATATTTGTCGGAATAAAAAAAAGTTAACAGGCGTTCCTGTACTCGAAAGGGCATTGGCAGTATAATGATGGCGTAGGGAGGGAGCGGGTGTAGTGAAGCCAAGGTCGGCTTACGACCAGGACGAAGTTGGAATTAACTCACTCACCTGAAACAGGACAAATAATTCCCTCCTGAGAGATAGGGCGGCACTGAGCGAAAAGGAAGTTCGCAGGTGCCGCTCGCTTATTTGGGGTGTGATTTGGTATGATTCGGCAGTGGAATGATATTGACTTGCATGGGGTTTAACGGCATCTTGTGCGCCCTTGCATTCTTATGCATTGAATGAATTAAGTAACGTGATTACAGAGAGGATGTAACTATGTCTGGAAAAGGTGGAGATACCCGTGCGGGGCGGCCTGTCAAGGGGACGTCTGACAAGAAACGTCGTGAAAAAGTTCAGCGCAAACGTTTGATTGGTCTTGGTGTGGCTGCTGATAAAGTTAAGAAAATGGATGCATCTTCTGTTCGGATCATGCTTAAAGAGCCGAAAAAGATCAAAAAGTAACCATTTCAAGAGAATTTATTCGACCGGCTTTGCCTTGAAAAGGGCATAGTCGGTTTTTTTTCGTTTGTTTTTCACGATTCTGTGGCTAAATCACAGTACGGTGATATATGAAAGTGTTATGCGTACTAAATCCTAGTGCGGCAGGGGGCGACGCCAGTAAATTGTGGCCTGACGTGACCGGGTTGCTCCGCAAACAAAATGTCGATTTTGACCTGTTCACTTTGCAATGTGGTGTCTCCATCAAGGATCAGGTGGCTTCCCATTTGGCGCTCACCGGGATCGGTGCCTACGACATCGTGGCTGGCATCGGCGGAGATGGCACCCATGCCGGTGTCATCAACGGATTAATGCAGAGTGGAGCGGGCGCTGTATCCGGCAAAATCCCGAGCTATGCATTTATACCCCTGGGGACTGGAAATGATATTGCCAAATCCATGGGAATCCGTCTCCGGGATGAATATTCATCGCATGATCTCCGGCGTGCCGTCTCGACCATCCAGCATGGGGCTGATTATCGGCTCGATCTGGGGCTGATCAATGGCACGTATTTTGCCGATGCCCTGACCATCGGGCTGGATTCCAGGATTTTGAAAGAACGCAATGTCAGCAAGCGGAGGATAGAGAAGATCCCCTTCCTGAAGTTTTTGGCCCGCGGGAGGTTCTTGTATACCGTCTCGCTCGGTTCCCGATTTTTCACCCATGAACCTGTCGAAACCGAGGTCATGGTGGATGGGCGCCTCTGGTACAAGGGGCAAATGATCAATCTGGTGATCAACAATACCCGCATCTATGCCGGCGACTTTGACTTCAGTATGGAAGCCTATCCGGATGATGGACTGCTCGATGTGGTCATGTTCACCGACCACACGGATTATCTGACCCGTTATCTCCTTTCGATCCGTCACAATACGGATAAAATACGGGAATTTTCCGACGAACTGCACAAACGTTCCATGCACATCCAGGGGCGGGACATCGAAGTCAGGATGGCACGAAAACAACCCGCCCAGCTTGATGGCGAGGAGTTCCAAGACGACTCTTTATTCAAGGTAACCATCATTCCGCGGGCACTCTCAATCAAAACGCCTGCTGAACCGATGTAAAAGGTTTTATCCTCATGACGACTTTTAAATCACTCCCGATCACGTTGATGCTATTCTCCTTGCTGAATCAGGCCCCCATGGTTTATGGGGCACCGCCATTTAGCCACATTGTAACGCCGACAGATCGCAAAACGTTGGATCCCTCCATCCCGGGAACTTTTCAGCCAACCGCATCAGGCAACTTGGAGTCTGCACTCTTTGGATCGGTGAGGACGGTTCAAATTGGCAAACACATGTATCCGTCATTTCATGAAGGAATTGATATTGCCCCCCTCTATCGGAATGGCAGGGGGGTACCATTGGATGAAGTTCATGCCGTGGCGGAGGGGACCGTTGGGTATATCAATGTTCTCGTGGTCCAGTCAACGGATCTTGCCAACCAGAGAACCGCCCTTGCTATCCTCAGCCGGCGCATGGAGGCCAGCGTACAGCTGGTCAAGGCCCTGGGTGGAGGCTGGGATGCTTCCGGTCTCGACAGGGAAATAGACCGTTAGACTTGCCAGCGTCGATCCGTTCTTCAGTGCTGACGCACGAAACGGCATAGTCCGACAGTCTGGCATGTTAGGCCACCATCAATAAATATTTTGTCGCAAAGTTTCTATAGACAAGAAACTGGCTATTCGTTAGGATAGCGTGGAATGACTCCGGTGAAAAGAGGAGGCCCACTGCTATGCCACGAGAAATTCAAGAGCATCTGGTTCACAATGGACGAGTTATTACTGTCGAAGAACTTGCGGATATTCGAGAAACGGTTGTCACTTGTCGTGGGTTGAGCCGTAGTGAACTGGCACTGACGATCAGTGAACATCTGGAGTGGCGTAGTGCTAGTGGATCTCTGAAACTGGATGCCTGTGCGAAGCTTCTGGAGAGACTGGAGCTGCAGGGCCTCGTGAAGCTTCCAGTTAAACAGGCATCATCCGGGAGGGGCGTTCGGAAACCGCCAGTGCTGACGGAGCGAACGTCTTCCGGCGAGCCCCTGGAAGGAATCATTGGCGAGCTCGGCCCCGTTCAGGTGGTTCCGGTAACGGAGCAGGATGAGGTCGATCTTTGGAATGAATATGTGAGCCGATACCACTACCTGGGTTACCAACAGCCTTTTGGTTGCACTCTGCGTTATTTCATTACGAGTGAGCGAGGTCTGCTGGGGTGCCTTCTTTTCTCTGGGGCGGCGAAAGCCTTACGTGAGCGTGATCACTGGCTTGGTTGGACTACGGAACAACGACGGCGTAACCTCGGTTATGTAATCAATAATAGTCGCTTTTTAGTGTTTCCCTGGGTGCGGGTCAAGAACTTGGCGAGTCACGTTTTGGGTCAGGCGGTGCGGCGTCTTGGCGATGACTGGCAGCAGCGCTGGGGGTATCGACCGGTGGTTGTGGAAACCTTCGTCGATCAGGAGTATTACTCCGGGACCTGTTACCGGGCAGCGAATTGGCTTTATCTGGGGCAGACGACCGGGACCGGATTGGCCCGCAAGGGTAAAAGTTACAAGAGCAGTCCGAAACAGATTTTGGTCCTGCCGCTGGTGGCAGATTTCCGCTCAGTTCTCTGTTCATTGGAGGCGACCCCATGAGCAAACCGAGCCGCAGGCCGAATCGGGAAGAGCTCAAAAAGGAGCGCAAGGAGAGGAAACAGGCACAGAAGGCGCTGGGGAACCGCTTGGCAGAGGAAGGCTTAGCGAGGAAGTCTCATACGACAATCACGAACGGAAAGTGTCGCTACCAGAGTTCGGAAGAGGAAGGTGTTGCTCGTACCGAGGCGACCTGGGAGCAGTTGAAGGTTTTGCGGGCCGAGCTACCTCGGCTCCTCAAGCGGTTTGCGGCAATTCCCGATCCGCGAAATCCTCGGAAGACGAAACATAAACTCTCGGTCCTGCTGCTCTACGGCACCCTGTCGTTTGTTTTACAGATGGCTTCTGCCCGTGAGGCCACGCGGGAGATGAGTCGGCCGATGTTTTGGGAGAACCTGAAGTGTTTTTTTCCGGACTTGGAAGAGGCGCCTCACCATGACACACTGAAACGTCTGCTGGCGGAACTGGACATCAGCGAGTTGGAAAACCTCCACCTGGACCTGGTCCGGGGATGGCTCAAAAAGAAGAAATTTCGCAGGTATGTCGTTGATAACTGTTATCCGGTGGCCTTCGACGGCACCCAGAAACTATGCCGGGACGAGCTCTGGTCTGAAGAGTGTCTGCAGCGCACCCATAACCGTGGAGAGAGCACCGAGCAGACCCAGTATTACGTGTATGTCTTGCAGGCGAGTCTGGCCTGTCCCGGGGGACCGAGCATCCCGCTGCTGAGCGAGTTTCTGACATATGCGGGCGATGGTTTGGATGACAATAAGCAGGATTGTGAACTGAAGGCGTTTTACCGATTGTCAGAGCGGCTCAAGGCAGCGTTTCCAGCCTTGAAAATCATGGTCTTGCTGGATGGGCTGTACGCGAAAGGCCCCGTTTTTGAGCGGTGTAGTCTGTACCGTTGGCAGTTTATGATTGTCCTTAAGGATGGCGCCTTACCCACGGCGCTGCAGGAATTCGAGGCGTTGGCGAAACTGGAACCGGGGCAGCAGCGTCGTATGGCTTGGGGTGGGCGCAGTCAAGAGTTTCGCTGGGGTAACGGCATTGAGTATGAGTACGGACTAAACGCCAAAAAGCGGGTGTTTCTCAATGTGGTTGAGTGCCGTGAGCAGTGGCGTGAGATTGAGGCAGGAAGCTCCCGCGAGATCGAAAAAAGTAGTCGACATCTCTGGCTTTCCAGTGAGCCATTGACCAAATGGAACCTCCATGAGCGTTGCAATCTGGGTGCTCGTGCCAGATGGACGATAGAAACGGGCTTTCTGGTGGAAAAGCGTCAGGGGTATCAGTATGAACATTGCTTCTCGTATGACTGGAACGCCATGAAAGGCTACCATTGCCTGATGCAACTGGGCTATATGTTCAATACAATGGCCCGGTACTCAGGAAAGTTGGCCAAGATCATCAAGGATACCGGGGTGCGCGGTTTGATACGATTTGTTCGGGACAGTATCGCCAGTCCCTGGCTTGACGCCCAATGGCTTGTGAAGAGGTTTGCCGCGCCCTTCCAATTGCGGTTAACCTGAGAGCCGCACATCATCTGGAGGTAACCCGCCGCCGACGAGGGGCAAGAGTGTTAAAACTTGTCCTGAAACAGAAAACCAGCATGGAACTGGGCGGTTTACAGTGCTCATGAGGGCGACGGCGTGACTTCGGGGGCCTCCGGCAGAGTATAGAGGTGCGAATGTTCCCGCTGGGAACTCCATGCTGACTACAGTTCATGATTCATGCGTCAGCACTGATTACATCGCTGCAATCTTGCATTAGCTTTCAGGAAAATATATACTCTTCCACTCCGTACCATCGAATGCCTTTGAGGTTATCACCATGACCGAAGACGACAAGACCTCCTCCGGCGATTCCAGACCGACCTCTGGTGATCTGCAACGTGCGTTTCTACGGCACCTCCAGTATACACTGGGCAAGGACAAATTTTCCGCCACAAAGGCCGATCTCTATCTGGCTCTGGCTCATGCCGTGCGCGACAGACTGGTGGATCGCTGGCTGGACACACAACAGTCCTACTACGTGAACGATGCCAAACGGGTCTATTACATCTCGATGGAATTTCTGATCGGGCGTTCGCTCGCGAATAATGTCACGAATCTTCTGCTCGATTCATTTGCCCTGCAGGCCGTGAAGCAAAAAAATCTCGACCTGGTAAAACTGCTCGAAGAGGAACCGGACGCGGGCCTAGGCAATGGCGGACTCGGCCGGCTGGCGGCGTGTTTTTTGGATTCGCTGGCCACGATGCAGATCCCCGCCATGGGTTACGGCCTGCGCTACGAATACGGCATTTTCAAACAGACGATTCACGACGGCTGGCAGCAGGAACTGCCGGACAACTGGCTGCGGCGCCCGGATCCGTGGGAAGTCGCCCGTCCTGAAGAGCAGGTGAAGGTGAACCTCAACTGCTCATTTCAGATGCGCGACGGAACCCTGCACGCCGTTTCCGGCCAGCCATCCGACATGATCGGCCTGCCGTATGACCGGCCCACCGTCGGTTACGGCGGCAAGACCATCAACACCCTGCGCCTGTGGGCGGCCAGCACGGCGGATTACTTTGACTTCCAGAAATTCAGCAGCGGCGACTTCGTCGGCGCGCTGGCGGAATGGATCGACTGGACACTCGTCGGCAACGTCGCGGCATTGTTGCCCGACTGGACGTTTCAGATCGTCGGCCCCAAGTATGATCCCAGCGTCACATTGCCCACGGCCTCAAATATTGTCTATGGCGGCTATGTCCCTTATGCCGAGTTGCCGCAGTATCTCGCCTCAGCGGATGTGGCGCTATCGCCCTTCGTGAAAAGCCAAATGACGCATGCCGTCGCCGGCTGCAAAATCACCGAATACCTGGCGGCCGGCTTGCCGGTGGTGGGCACCTCTATCCGCACGCAAGTCGAGCACCCCTACATCACCTGTGCCGATGATCCCCGCGGCTTTGCCGACGCGATAGTGGCGGCGCACCAGACCCCGCGGGCGCCGTTGATTCGTTATGCGCGGCAATATGACTGGACGGTGCTGACGGCTAAAGCGATGGGCATTATCGAAGCCGCGGCGAGGAATAAATAGCATGGCGACGCTCATCTCGCTGGTCAAGAATCGCGCGTGGATACTCCCCCATTGGCTGCAGGCCATTCGTCGATTAGGCGTGGATCGCTATATTTTCCTCGATGATGCCTCAACCGATGGCAGTCGCGCAATGCTGGCCCATTTCGCGGTCGACGTGCCCAACACCACGGTACTGGTAAACGATGTCCCCTTTGCCGATAATACCAGCAGTCGGGTCGACCGCAATCGCCTGGACCTGTATCACCATCTCGCCCGGCTGCGGAATATCACGCTGGACGCCGCTGCAGGCGCTGACAGGGTCTTGAGCCTCGATAGCGACATTCTCCCTGTTCCGACGCTCCTGGCGGCGCTGGCGCGCCATCAGCGCCCCTATGTCGCCACGCTGATCAACAACGTCCGCACCATTCATCCGCGCGACTGCGAGAAAACTGAGTGGAACGACGCGACCAATATCCTCGTGAAGTCGGGCACAGGCTTTCACCATCTGCGACCGGTGCCGCTGAATAGCCTCATCCCGTGCGACCTCTCCGGCGCGTGCATGCTGCTGCAAGGTGAGGCACTACCGGCCCGCTTCGGCTTTCACGGCTGTGGGGAAGATGGTGGCCATGCGCTCGATTTGTCACGCTTGGGCGTACCGATCTGTGCCGATACCACCCCACGAGCGGTGCATTGCTACGCCGAAAAGGATCTGCCGCAGGCGTTAAGGACCCTGGCCTATCTCAGTTCGACGGAGGAGTCATTATGACGGATATCGATGCCACGCAGTTGTTGGTGACCACGCTGCAGGGATTTACCGATCAACTCAACAACCTGCGCACGGACATGAGCGATCTGCGCACCGAGGTGGGCGATCTGCACACGCTGTTGGTGAGCGGCGATCCACAATTCTGCCCGTCATCGGCGGCGGTAGCCGTGTTACGCGAAGACTTCAAGGACCTGAAAGGCACTGTCGGGAAGCAAGGGGAACGCGTGGATAGCTTGGAAAGCACCCGCGACACGACAGCCGGCGCCCGTGGGATCATCGGCTGGCTAATCACCACTCTCCTTGGCATTGGGGCCTTGCTTTCTTCGCTGTGGCAACATTTCCATCCCACTGGCAAGTAATCGATCCTTCTATAGCAGTACCCCATGACCCCTGGCGCCTCTCGACTGATGCGAAATTCCGGGGGTTTTTCTGTGTCAGCTAGGGAACACCACTGCTTCGCTATTGCAAAGTCTGCACTAAAGTTGCTATGATACGGTGAAAATTAGCCGTAGTGGAGTAGTAATGGTTCTCGCACCGGAAAAACCAGAGCCGCCTGAAGCAGGCAGCCCAGAGCCTTCAGAGACCAATGCACCAGAGAAGAAAGAGCGCCCGTACTCGGACACTCTCATCATTGCCTATTGTACGGCACTCGCCACTGTCAGTGCCTTTGTTTATGAATTAGCATTCGCGATACAATTCAACATTCCGTTCTCTTTAATATCAATTAATTGGGCGACTATAGTATACGCTTCTCTAGCAATTCTGGCTTTTGTATATTCTTTTATAGTATTTTTGGGCTTAATTTATAGTTCGGAACCAGTTCATAAGTATAATACAATAGCTACAATATTAACTACAGTAACATTTATTGCACTCTGGGTATATGTCGTATTTAATAAACAATACAATCAGAACATGAATTCAACCTTAGGCTTCCTACAGATTATATCCTATGGTTTGATCATAACAAAACTTCGTTCAGCGAAGCTAATTGAACTTATTCCCAGAGAGGTTTATATCCCCACCTTGTTTTTCTTTCTTTGCCCTTGTCTTTTAATGCACTATGGGGCATATAATTCAGTAACCTCCTCAAATTACTATGTGCTTAATTCAGGTAGCACTGCCGAGGTAGCGGTGTTACGGATCTACGGAGAACGGATGATCTGCGCACCATTTGATCGCCAAAAGAAGACCCTCGGAAACTCCATCTCCATTCTCCCGCTCTCCATCAAGCCCACACTGACTTGGGAAACCATTGGGCCATTACACAAATAAGACTGTAGCAGTGCTTTATTGCTATGCTCCTGTTATCCGAGTGCTTGTATTATTGGTCAGGAGGACATCATGAAGACATGCCCCTTATGCCAGATGGAATGGAACCCACCACCTTCGGAGTGCCCCCACTGCTGGACACCGCTGGCCAATGAGGACACATCAACAGAAACTCCCCTTTCTGCGGAAGACACCGTCTGCTCACCTCCAGACGCTGAAACCGTGCCTGGTAGCCAGGACATTCACATCACCATCAGCATCCCCGCCGCGAAGAGTATTATTCCCAGACTTCAGAACTTCGCCATCTTATTGCTGGAACGCATAGACCGATATCAAGGCGTCATATTACCAATCGTTATTATACTGGCAATAATTTGGGGATCTTCTATCTATAATAATCTACCGTCTGTACAAGGACTACGATGCATTGAGAGCGTAGAGAAATATGCTCAAAATAATATGTGCAGAAATGGGTACTACTGGTATCATCTATCAGATATCAAGTATGTTGGGGAAGTAGTAGACGGTAATGGTGATAAGCTGAGAAAATATAAGGCTGTCATAGTATTAGACGATGTTGGATATAAAGACCCAAAACACGAGCCAGAAATATCCTATTTACACTTTCAATGTAATAAAGAATACAATGTTAATATTTTATTGGATTGTAACACGATGGGAGAAGTAATGCTAAATGCTGACAAAAATACTCCTGAGTAGGACTTTCGCATAATACCTATCACGTTTCCGACGCTCAAGTATAAAGCCCACCCCGACTCGGAGTGGGCTGTCGCGTCTCTGAAGATCATCCACGCCAACGGGCGCCAAACAGGGAATATCCTGTCCCCAGAAAAGGTATTCGCAGGATATTAGCAAGGCAGGCGTAGATGGTGGATGGAGGCAATGGATTGATTTATTGACAGGTCCCGCGCGGCACTCTATTCTTGAAGGACAGTAAGACCTACTGATTTCACGAAAGGAGTCTGGTGAATCATCCCGTCATTTTCAGTCCGTGAAAAAATCAGCGAGTCACATTTGAGTTCCTGGAGCCTCCTGTCGGATTCGAACCGACGACCTGCTGATTACAAGTCAGCTGCTCTGGCCAACTGAGCTAAGGAGGCTGGCCGCATTCAAGTGTAGTGTTTTTCAAGTTGAGCGTCAAGCAATTTGCCGTGGCGGCTGACGGTGAACGTCTTGGCTATCCGCATTCCCAGCTTAGTATTACTACCGTAGTTTGCCTTTCCGTCCCCCCGGCATAAATGCCGGGGCTATTGAGATACGCCCCATAAATGGGGCTTGTCGGACAAACTGACGAAATAGTCCCATTCATGGGGCGTATCTCAATAGCCTGGCGGTTTACCGCCAGGTTGGGGAACCATCATCTACGGTAGTAATATTAGAAACTATCTCAAAATGCCTCGCCCCCATCTCGCGGGTCCTTTTCCTGCCTGCTCCGGTGCAATTTCCTGCCAGGTATGTTCGCACACACTTTCGGAAATTGCACCGGAGCAGACAGGAAAAATCCTCCGCGATCTGGCGACGATCCATTTTGCGATAGTTTCTTAAAACGGCACTTCCACGACCTGATAGGGTTCGCGAATGCCGGCGATTATCGGCTCGAGGTCTTTCGGGGTGGTGATTTTGTAGACCCGCTTCATCGTGTACGATAACATCTGCGGTGGATTGAACGGAATTTCATGTTGCCGTGAAACCAGGATGTCGTGGTAGTCGAACTGTGCGAAATATTTCACCTGATCAGCGGTGACGGGCAGGGGGGTGGGGAAAAAGTTGCGATATTGCGGATGGAGGCTCAGCGTATAGACGCTCACGCAGAGCAGTAGGACGAGATTGACGGCCAGCAGGGCCGGTGAAAAACTTACGCCGGTCATGGCGGGCGCTACGCGCAGGGGAATGCGTCGCCGCCACGCGAGCCAGTAGACCGGCAGCAAGACGAACGGCACGATGCTCAACGGCACCAGGAATTTCAGCGCGGCGAAATCATGGACGTAGGAGTGGTGCTTCAAGGTATAAATCTCGATAAAACACGGGAGCAGGGTGATGCTCATCAGGCTCAACAGCGCCACCAGCACCGGACGATTCGGCTCCGGTTCCCGCCGTGTCCGCCACAATGCGAGCAATGCCGCGCAGACGCCGAGTAAACTGCCCCACAGCAACCAGACGGCCAGCCCACCATAGCCGACCGAAACGAATCCCGTCCAGAAGCGCTGAAAGAAGTGAACCTTGGCCATATCCTGCAGCGCTTCGGTGGTGCTGGCGGTGCGCAGCAGGAAGGTGCCGAAGAGCACGCTCCACTGATGATAGACCGTCAGTTGCAGGGCAAACAGGGCGAGGGCGATTGCCGGACCGAGCCAGAACGCGAGCGAGCGCGTGAAAAATTCGCGCCCGCGCATGGGAATCTCCCCGCGGAGCAGGCGTTTGGCATAGAGCACGATGCCGATGAAGACGAAGAGCCAATCGGTGAAGAATCCGTACCAGAGCAGCACGCCTTGCGCGATATCGAGCCCGCGGCGCTGCCGGTCGGACAGCGGATATTCTCGGAGCACTTCACCCAATATCATCAACACGAAGGGCAAGACGATGGCTTGATCGGAAAAGAAGACGTTTTGAAAGAAATAGAGCGGCGCCGGCAGCAGCAGCACGATGAGCGGCGGGATGAGCGCAAAGAGTCCGGCGTGGACCGGAGGCAGCGCGAGCCGCGCCAACAGCAGGTAGACGATCAGCGCCAATCCGCACGCGATGAGCAGATGATTGGCCAGGTTGAAGCCCTCGACCAGTGGGGGCGTCGCTTCCTGATGGATCAGCTTACAGATGCCAAAGAGCGGCAGCAGCGTTCCCGGCGGATATGACGGATAAATCACCCGGCTCTCCAGCGTGGGAAATTCCACCGAACGCGGATTTTGCAGCATGAGAAAACCGAGATGCCAGGCACCTTCACGATACCAATTCTTGATGAATTTCACCGTGCTGCCGGTGAGCCACTGGTGGTGCCCATCGAAGGGAGAGGTCGAAAGCGTGCCGAACCAGGGCGCGCGAATCGCCACGGTATAACTGAAGAGCGCGACGATTCCCAATAGCAGCAACGCGAGCACCAGGTAATGGGCGCGTAATTGCTGCCAACCCGACGGTGTTTGCGTGCTGGTCGGTGAAGGGCCGGGCGATGATTTAGGCTTTGTTTTGCTCTTCATGGTAGGAATCCTCCGCATTCACGGCCCACAATGGACTTTTATCCGTGCGCCCGTGGATGATGCTTTCGACGGCCTCCATCGCCACGAGCATCGAATGATCCATATTGTTATAGCGGTGCATGCCGTTGCGCCCGATCAAAAAGAGATTGGTAAAGCGATCGGTGAATTCCCGCACCAACGCAAAATCCTGATACGCGCCGAAATAGGCCGGATAGGCTTTTTGCACGCGGATGAGGGTGGTATCCAGCACGTCGGCGGGATCGATGACGCCGATTTGCGCCAGTTCGTCCACCGCGAAGCGGCAAAACTCCGCATCCGGTTGCCGCCACATCGCGTCGCCTTCCGTGCAGAAATATTCCATGCCCACCCAAACGGTGTTCAGGTCGGCTACCATATACGGGCTCCAGTTATTGAAAATTTGCATCCGCCCGACGCGCACTTCCGGTTCCTGAATGTAGATCCAATTATCCGGCACCAGATTGTTAAGGGTCTTGCGCCCGGTATTGTTCTTCAGCAGCAGCTTCTTCGCCAGCACGCCGACGGTCATGAAATCGCGATAGAGCAGACCACTCGCCACTGTCTGCACTCGCGCAGGCACCGGCCCTTGCCACCCCGCGAGCAGATCGCGCACCGGCATCGAGGAGATCACGTAATCGCCCGCGACCACGCTCCGCGTCCCGGTCGCGACATCTTCGATTTCCACCCCGGTCACACGTTCGCCTTCGGTCTGAATTCCGACCACGCGCGTGCGGAGATGAATTTGCGCGCCCCCCTCGCGTACCTGCTGGGCGACGGTCTCCCAGAGTTGGCCGGGACCGAATTTGGGATAGATAAAGGATTCGATCAGGCTGGTCTCCACCTGTTTTTGCGCGGTGACCGATTTGGGGGTAAACAGGCTGCGCACGGCGTGGAGCAACGTTTTGGTGAGGGAGAGTCCTTTCACCCGCTGCGCGCCCCATTCCGCGGGGATCTCTTTGCAGCTCACCCCCCACACCTTCTCGGTGTAGTCGCGGAAGAAGGTGCGGTAGAGTTCGGTGCCAAAGCGGTTGATGAAAAAATCTTCCAGTGAGGTTTCCGGCGCGAGGGGGCAGCAGCGCGCGCGGAAGTAGCCGGCGGCGATTTTCGCCATGCGTACCAGCCCCAGGTTGGCGACGGTGGTGCGGCTGAGGGTGACCGGATAGTCGAAGAATTTCCGCAGGAAGAGGATGCGCGAGAGCCGGTTGCGCACCAGCATCACGGCGTCGCTGTGCTCGGGGTCGGGCGCCGGGTGCGTCTCGGTCCGGGTGGAACCGAGCCGGCGCTGCTGCACCGTGACGGCCACTTCGACCGGGCGCTCCAGCAAACGGTCGTCAATCGCCGGTGCGCCTTGCGGCGGCAGCACGTTCAGCCACCACTGCATCACCCGGTCGGATTTGGAAAAGAAACGGTGGCCGCCGATATCCATCCGGTTGCCGCGATAGGTCGCCGTGCGCGAGATGCCGCCGATCTCCCCCGATGCCTCAAAGATGATCGGGAGGATATCCGTTTTATCGAGCAATTCATACGCCGCGGTGAGCCCGGCCGGCCCCGCGCCAATAATTAAGACGGTTTTTCTGGCCATCGATCGCTACCCGTGAATCAGGTTGCCCTGATCGGTCGGATCGGTCAGATCCGACCGATCAGGGCTATTGTCTCGCGCTACGGCATGACTACCGTCACCGTGCGGACGGTCTGATTTTCCGCGGAGTCGGCGACGACGATGTCCAGCTTGTGCTCGCCGGTGGTGAGTTTGGGCTGGCCGTCGGGGAGAACCAGTTTCACCTGCACGTTAGTGCCATCGAAGACGCCGTTTGACGGCGTCAGCGCCATCCACGGGCCGCCATCCAGACGGAATTTTCCGCCGGTGATCGGGGTGAGATTGCTGCGGACGAAGAATTCCGCGATCGCCGTCCAGCCGTCCACGCGATCCGGCACGCTGATGACCGGCGGCGTGTTATCGATGTAGAGCAGGCCGGTGACGGCTTCCGCCGACTGCGGATCGGTCGGACGCGCGTATTTATCGCTGGCGGTGACTTTGAGCCGATAGAGTCCATCCGGGATACGCGTGGTATCCACCGTGACGCTGGTCACGCTGGTTTCGAAGAGCGGCTTCGGCGCGGGTTTCGTTTCCGCCGGTTTGGCATCGACCGGCTTGCCGTCCGCCGGTTTGATATCAGTCGGCTTACTCAGATCCGGCTTGCTTTCCGCCAGCGTCGATTTCGTGGCGAACCAGCGGGGATCAGCCGCTCCCGATTTGCCATGACTCGCTTTATTCTCCGTGGCCGCCGGTTTGGTGGCTTTACTCTCGACCGACTTCGTCTCGGCCGGTTTCGCATCTTTGGTCTCGGCGGGTTTCGTTTCCGCGGGTTTCGTCTCCGGCGGCGGTACGGACGCCAGATTCAACGGACTCCATTCCTTTCCATCGCGGGAGAAGGCGACGCTATAGGTCAGATCGCTGCCGCCCGGGTCTTTCGCTTCCCATTTCAGTTCTTTCTTGCCGCTCCAGTAGACGCCGGTGGTCGGCATGGCCCATTTGATCATCGGGGCCTGGTTGATCGGCTGGTATTGCGCGCGGACGTATTCGATGGACGGGTTGCCGTCCGTCGCGGAGAGATACAACCGCAACTGGGCGTATCCTGCCGCCGGACTGCCGACGCGTACGCCGTCATCCAACTTGCACCAGGGACTCCAGGCGGTATCCGGCGCCGCCGTGCTGCCGCTGCGGGTGGCGATCACCAGTTTCGACAGACCGCCGAAGACCGGTTTGTGGTCCAGGGTATAGCGGACATCCACACGGCCCCACTTCTGCATCGCGGAGGTGGGAATGACCGCGGAGAGAAATTCACCGCGCGTGCGGGGGACGATCTTCAGCACCTGTCCGGGCGCCGTCGCCACCGCATAGATCTCGCCGGTCGGCGAGACCGCCAGTCCGTTGACCAGCGCTGATTCCTCGCCGGGAGTGATTTTCTCGTCCTGTTCGGCGCGCAGGTCCTCGCGGGCATAGATCGTGGTGATTTCCGCATCCGGCGTGCCGGGCGCGGTGATGCGATAAATGCCACCCTGGGGGGCGGTGGCGGCATACAGGTCATCGCCGGCCATGGCCAGTGCCATCACCGCTTGCTGGTTATTGCCCATGCCGATGGTGATTTTACTCGACGTGCTGTTCGGCGCCAGGCAGATAATCTCCCCACTCGGCGAGGCGCCGAGATAGACATTGCCCTTCGAGTCGACCGCCATGCTGGCGACGGTGTCTTTCGTTTCATAGATCGCGGTCAGGTTGCCGTCGCGGGTCAGCCGATAGACTTTGCCGCGCGGGGAGGACGCCAGATAGAGATCGCCATTGGCACCCGCGGTCAGACAATACAATTGTTTGTCCGCGACGCTGCACGCGAGGGAGGTCTTCTCATCATCCGTTAATTGCAGCAAGCGTCCGGTGCTTTCCGCGGCATAGCGCCGGCCATCGCTGGTCACCGCCAGGCTCCAGGTGATGCCGTCCGGCAGCAACCATTGGTGCAGTAATTTGCCGGTGGGCGTCACCAAGTAGACCGTATTGTCCGGCCAGCCGGCTACCAGCAGATTGCCCTGTGCATCCGCCGTCAGCGCGGTCAGGCTGATCGTCTGGTTCTCCGCGCTCGACAAGGCATCGGCGGGTAAAATCGTCTCGACGCCGGTCTCGGTGACGCGGAGCAGATTGGGACTGTTCCATCCGATCAGAAACACCCCTTTGTCGGTGGCGGCCACGCGCCATGGCAAGATGTCCGTGGTGTGGTAAAGGGCGCGGATAGCGGGCGCCAGCACCAGGTTCCCCTTTGAGGTGACCGCGGTGCCGATATGCGTGCCACGCTGGAAATCTTTCGATTCCGCCAGGCTCCAACTCCGCGCCTTGGAGAGCAACGCCGCGCCGACATCCTTTGCCGTCTCTTTGGGGGCTTCTTTGGACGTCTCCTTCACGGTCTCTTTGGGTGTCTCCTTGGGAGCGTCCTTCGTGTCGGCCAGCGGGTAGTTCCCGCGTAGTTCCCGCGTGGCGTCATTCGGCGTTTCCGCCAGCTCAGCCGCGCGCGCCGCGTCCAACCAGGACAGCGGCGCACTGGCGGTCACTCCGGGGAAGTTGAATGCCGGCAGGTTGAGCGTCGACGAAGTCACCGGCGACTCGATGCCGGTGCAGAAGGACATCATCCGCGACAATTGACTCTGTTGCGTGGGGGTCAGCCAATCGAGCAAGTAGCTTCCGGTCGGCGTGCCGGCGTTGGGAGCATTCAAGGGCGCCGTGCTGAGCAGCGGGATTTGCGCGCCCGGCACCAGGTTTTCCATCTGCGGGCCGCCACGGCGATCCGGCGTATCGATGGCGATGGGGACGATTGTCCCGCCGGCCAGCAGGTACGGCAGATCCACTGCGGTATAGTGCACGGTCGGGCGCACGTTGCGCTCAATCCCGTTGACATTGGCATCGCCGCCGCCTTGCGCGCCGTCACGCTGGCCACCCTGCGTGGAACCGCCGCTCACGTAGTTATTGATGCGGAACAGGTCGATGAGCGGTTGCGGCAGATCGTTCAGCAACGTGCCGTGGAAGGCGACCGTCGGCGAGGGCAGAATCTGCGCGGTATACAGCGCCTGCTTCTTCATCGAGATCGATAAGAAGCGCGCGATGCCTTTGACCCCTTCCGCCGGATAGGGCATTGGATCGATTAACGGGCGAAGCGCCATGTCGCCGTTGACGCCGCCGGCGATCATCACCAGCATGTTCGCTTCCGACGCGTTGGACGGCACGACTACCGAGGTGGTCAGGTGCTCGAGCGGTTTGCCGAACGGACGTACCAGTACATCGAAATTGACCGTCTCACCCGGACGTGCGATCTGGCGGTCCGGGGTGACCCGCTCAATGGTGGCGATGCGCACATGCGGCTCGTAGGAGATGCCGATCTTGATTTTTTTGATCTGCACCTTTTGATAGGGATTGAACAGGCAGGTCGCCAGCAGTTGGGCGTAGTCCTGCAGCGGCGACATCGGGATGGCGGTGCAGAACTGGTCACTGGATTTCAGCGTGCCCATGACATCGGTAGTGATTTCCGCGTCGAACGAGGTGGTGCCCATCTGGAAGTTGGGCGTGCTGATGGTCTGCGTGACCGGATCGCCGACGGTGAGGACACCCAACATTTGCATCGTCATATTCGGGGTGTCGCCGACCTTCACCATATCCAGTGCGAAATGGCGCTTATAGCCGCGCGCCGGGGCGGCGGCATCGATGGTGATATGCATGGTCTTCGGGAAGACGCCGACCAGACCGCGGATCGAATGCGCGCGGTCGCCGACGACGGTGCCCACGCGGGCAATTGGCAATCCCATTTTGAAGGAGGAGACGCCGGAATTGATGATGCCGGAGATCGAGGCCAGCGACATGATGTATCCGGAATCACCGATGCCGAACATCGGGTGACCGAAGGCGAGTACCGTATCGCCTTTCACATAGGTGACCGTGCCAATGCCGGAGAAGTTGACATCGCCTTCCGCCACCGAGGCAGCGACCGCGGAGCCGGCTTCCAAGCGCTGTTTCTTCGCCACCACCGGCGTCACGGCCATTGCCGCCACCGGTTCGGCGATGATTTTTGTCTTCGCCTTCGCCACAAGCGGCTTTTTGGCGATCAGCGGTTTTTTCGCGACGAGCGGGGCTTTCGCGTGTTTCACCACCTTCACGGGGGCTTTTCGCGCGATCTTTCGCGTCGATTTCCTCGCCACCCGCGGCTCGGGGACGGCGACGAGTTTCGGCGCGATCTTGACCTTCTTCGGCAGTTGATCGCGCGAGAACCGTCCGGCGGACGGGGCGGCCATCAACTCGATATTATAGGGTTCCAAGTATTCCCGCAGCGCTTTCAACATTCCGCTGGAGATGCCGGTGACGAACATCGGCGTAGATACCGGCGCCAGCACCAGCGTATCGGGGGTGGATTGCGCGCGCAGCTGCAGTGCTTCCCGGCGCGTCGGCGCGACGGCCACCCGGGTGATAAACGATTTACCGACTTTGAGCTTGCCGTTCAGCGGAACCAGCGTGCCGGAGTGCCGGTACGGCGTGCTGCCGGGTTGCGCATCTTCCAGCATATCGGCAATGGGCGTGACGCCGGCGATCGGCTCGTTCTCGAAGTTCCAGCCGTAGGCATAGGCGCCGATGAGACGATTGTTGATATAAATCGGGCTACCGCTCATACCTTCCACGGACTGCAACTTCCGTTCGACCACCGGACCACTGGTGACCCGGATGAGAATCATATCGAGATCGTAGTCGAGCCTGCGCAGCACGCCGATGACTTTAATATCGAAGGTGACAATTTTGGTGCCTTCGTAGACGGTTTTTCCATACCCGGTCATCCCGGGATGAATTTCCTCGATGCCCATGAACTCTTTCGGGTTCCAGGCAAGTTTGGTCGCCTGCGCGCTGCCGGCGAAAAACAATCCCATCAACAACGCTACGGTGAGCGTGATACGTCGCATGCAATACCTCCAGTGGTGCCCGGTTTGCCGACTTGCCGCAAAGCGAGATGTCGATATCGGCGCAAATCGGATAGACATTTTAATTTCGCGTCAAAGGGGAAATCACCTGCCGATAGATGAAATCTCTTTTATCATGCTGCATGCTCAAAGGGGCGGCCTGAACCGTCGCGGTGCCGGGCGAATGCGGCGATTTTACGCTTGCGCAAAGCGTATTTGGCCGCGCCTTGAAGCTCTTTGACATTGGTGGGCTTACCGAGTGACATCTCTCCCGGCCATACATGGCCGGGCTACCCGATTACGCCGGATGCATCCGGCTTGCGGATGCTTCACCATGAGCTGATCGTGAAGCCAGGTCAGTCTTCTTCGAGTCAGCTCACCATAGCAATTTATATTTGTCAAAGAGCATAAGCGCGCTTTGACGGCAGGCGACGCTTTCTTTTATTCACCGTATACCATGGTGTGCGCAGATTCACATTGACGGACTGCTAGCCCGTTTGTCGTGAATCACGCAGCGGCGTGGTGGTCGACGGTTCGTCTGAACCTTGATGGAAAGGATGGAAGGATGGACTTGATGAATGATCCGGAGCAGGATTTCGTCAGGATGATAGTGGCCACACCCTGAAGGACGTGGCAAACTGGGGCAAGCACGCTGAAGCGCTTTGCAATTGAATATCGCTATGGTGAGCTCACCTAGCGCCGTTCCCCCCGGCCATACATGGCCGGGCTACCTGATTGCGCCGGATGCATCCGGCTTGCGGACGATTCACCATGAGCTGGTCGTGAAGCTGATGCCATTGCGTCCCGTTACCGTTGAGAGGATCGTGGCTATGAACGCACCTGGTTAGAAAGCGGTGTGGCAATGGCAACCTTCCCACGTGAATTGGTCACGGAGCGCGACTGGCGTCGGCTTCCAAACAGTGCCAAGCGTCCAACGGTTCTACCGGCTGGTACAACCTCCCGTGTCGGTGGTACAATTCAACGTCAGGCGTCGTCTTTTGGGGAGATTGTCGGTTGTGCGCAACATGCTCGTCCGGATTTCAGTCATTGCCTGCTGCTCGCTGCTCGCGGCGATCGTCTTCGCTTGCACGCCGCGCGAGGCGTTGGCCTATAAGAGTCCGGAATTAGCCGCCGCGCAGGCGAAGTTGCTGGCGGCGGAAGCGCGTGTGCGCGCGCAGAGCTGGAACGTCAGCGGCACTATCGACGGTAATCGCCGTGAAGGCGAAAACGCTTATGAAATGGCGCTGCACTGGAGTCGCTCGCGCGTCGAAGTGGCGGAAGCGGCGCATGCCGTCGATACGGCGCAACATGCATTGACACAGTTGTCACGCGACGCGACACGGCAAGCGCTGCTGGCCCACGCGGGATTGTGGGAATCGCAGGCCGGCGCGCGCGCCACCGCTTTGCGATTGGAAACCGCCAAACTGCGGGTGGCGGAAACCAAACGCCGGCTGGAAGCCGGAGCGGTGCCGCAACTCGAAGCGGAAACGGCCACTCTGGATCACGCGGAAGCGGTGTTAGCAGAACGCCGCGCACAAGGCCACCTGAAGACGGCGCGTTTGGAAGCCGGACGTTTTGCCCTGGCCGGCGAGGCGGAACCGGTGCTGCCGCGCTTCGCCGTGAAGGAGATTGCCGCGGAGGAACTCGCTGCCAATCGGGAGGCGAAGTGGACGGTGCTGCTGGCTAAACAGCGGCTGGAGCAGGCCCGGCAGGATGTCGCACCGGCGGTCGGCCTCGAAGCCACCTATTTGACGCGCAACATGCTCTGGCAATCGAACGTGACCAGTCGCGGTCCCGGCATCGACATCACCACGCAATACCCCTCCACCAACCTGATTCTCGATCCGCAGTTTCAGAACGGGTTACTCGCGCTGAGCAACGGCTGGCAGTTCATGCTGAAGGCGGATTTGCCGTTGAACCCGAGTGCCTACGTCGCCCGGCGCGCCGCGGCGGCGGAATGGCGGGCGGCGCAAGCGCGGCAGGATGAAATCCGGCGAACGCAAGCGGTGCAACTGGCACAGGCGCGCGCCGAGGTGGAGGCGACCGCGGACGCCTTGCTGTTGGCGGAAGCGCGGGCGGCGCTGGATGTGCGCCGTGTCAGTCACGCGTTGGAGCGCGAAAAGATCGGGACGATCAGCCGGTTGGACGTGCTGGACGAACAGGCGAAACAGGCGGAGGACGAAGCCAAACACGCGGTGAGTTGGAAAGAATATCTGAACGCGGTCGGCGCCTATCTCGAATTAATCGATGGCACCTGGGAGGAAATTCCATGAAGTTTTTGTTGCTGCTTTGTGTATTGCTCTGTCTGCTGACGACCTCCCACGCGGTGGTGAAAGATTGGCAGCAGGCGTATCAACTCGATGCGACCTACCGGCAGGCCGAGCGTATGGTGGCCACGGCCAACGATGAATGGCAGAAATTGCGGGCCGATCCGGATGTGCCGCCGCTCGATATTACCCGGGCAAAGGAAAAGCTGGCTATCGAGCAGGCGAAATATCGGCTGGTGAAAGTGGCGGCTACCACCAGGGCGCTCACCGCGGTGGGCGACGTGCTGGTCGGGCGACGCCGATTCGCGGCGGCGGAAGCCGCCTGGACGCTGAGTAAATTGCAAGTGCACGCCGCGGAAGCGCGGCTGTCCGCCGGCATGCTTTCCACCCAGGAACTGGCGAAAGCGCAAAAAGAGTGCGCTGACGCCGAGACAGAGATGAAAAACAGCAAGCGCGAGCTGATCGGCGCGGAAAATCGGGTGAAGATTTACGTCGAAACGCCGCCCGACCTGTTGCCGCCGGTGCCGCTGTTCGATGAACTGTCGGTCAGTTTCGATGGGCATGCCGACCTGTTGAGCGCACAATTTCAGTGCAATGAGGCGGAACACGCGCTGATTTTCGCGGAAGGGCCGGACACCGCGAAGCTGACGCGAAAGAACCGCGAGCGCGATCTGCGCAATGCGCAGGATGCGCTGGTGGATGTTCAGCACGCCCTGCGCGATGGGTTGGACGCGGCGCTCCGGCGTTGGAAAGCGGCGCGAGAACAGGCCGACCTGGCCGCCGAACATGAGAAGTTGGCGGAACTCGATCTGCGCACGGCCAAGCGACGCTTCGAGGCCGGTTCAATCGCGCAATTGACGCTGCAGCAGGCGAAGCTGGCCGCGCTGAAAGCGGAAACGTCCCGGGATGAAGTGCTGGTGGAAGTCTGGCAGTCCCGGCTGGCGGTGGCGCGCGCATGCGGAGGCGGCCTATGAAATGGGTCTGGATCGGTCTGGCGGCGCTGATCGTCATCGGCGCGGTGACCGGCGGGATCAGCCATTATCGCGATCGTGACGTCGTGTTGGTGACCACGGCAATAGTCACGCACGGGACGTTCGTGCGCGAAGTGAGCGGCAACGGCAGCGTGGAAGCGCGCGTCTATACGCTGACTTTCGCTCGCGCCGGACGCATTGGGCGCATCCTGGTGAAGGAAGGCGAGCAAGTGGCCGCCGGCACGGCGCTGGCGGAGTTATCGACCTCGCGCGAGCACGACGATCTGTTGGCCGCGCGCGATCGGCTCACCGCGCTGGACGGCGCGCGGCGCGCGGCCGAGGAAGACAGCCAGGCGGCGCTGCAAAAGTTGGCCGTTCAATCAGTGGAACTCCGCGATAAACTGGCGCTGAGTCGCAAGCTCTACGCGGCCGGCGCCGCGTCGCGTGACGAAGTGCAGTCACAGGAACGCCAGCTTTCCACACTGAATGCCGATCGCGCGGCCCAGCAGGCCAGCCGGCACAGCCGCCAACAGGACTTCGCCGCGCAGATCGCCAACTTGAAGGCGGAGATTCAGGGATTAGAACGGATTTTACGCGAGTCGCGACTCCTGGCGCCGGTTGCCGGCACGGTCTCGTCGATCGATTTTCGCGTCGGCGAAGCCGCGCAGGGCGCGGTGAAGCTGGTCGAGGATGGCACGCTGCGCGTCCGTGTCCGGTTGGCCGAAGCGGATACGGTGGGATTGAAAGTCGGGCAAACGGCGCGCGTTGAACCGGACGCGGACCCCGAGCATCCGCTGCAGGCCACGGTGACGCGGCTGGGGGTGGTGGCGGATATCGAAGGGCAAGGCGGCAGCGCCGTGTTGCCGGTCACCCTTGGCTTTTGCGATCCGCACGCCGCCACGCGGGTGCGCCACGGCTACACCGTCACCGGTCGCATCACCACCCTCAGTCTGCCCGCCGTCGATTTGGTGCCATTGGAAACGCTATTGACGGAATCGGGCGCTTTGAGCGATGCGCTGTGGGTGATCGATCCGAAAACCCACACCGTGACCCGTAAATCGTTGACCGTGCTGGCGCGCAACCTGACGCAGGCCGCGGTGCAGGGTGTAAGCGCCGGCACGGAAGTCGTCAGCCTGCCCCCGAAAAGCCTGAAAGACGGTACCCGCATACGCGTCAACCCGGTGGTAACCGAGAAGAAATAGCGATTGGATTCACAGGATGGGCAGGATGGATTTGAAGATGGATAGGATAGTTTTTGATACAAGTTGTCGCTTTTGAAAGAATCCTTTGCGTCTTTGCGCCTTTGCGTGAAACAATGGAAAGAAATGTTTCACGCAAAGGCGCAAAGACGCAAAGAGGACATCTGACTACCTATCCTGCTTTAGCTAGCAGCCGGTGCATCCGGTGAGTTTATTTTTCTCCCGATGCAATTATTAACCGAGGAACCCAGCGTGCCGAATGTCGTCGAAATGCGCGGAATCTCTAAAATCTACCGCTCCGGCAGTCAGGAGCGGTTGGTGGAAGTACAGGCGTTGCGCGAGGTCGATCTGGAGATCACCGACGGCGAATTTGTCGCCATCATGGGACCCAGCGGGTCGGGTAAATCGACGCTGATGCATATCATCGGCCTGCTGGATACCCCCAATGTGGGCGCATACCGGTTGGCGAATGTCGAAGTGGCCGGCATGGACGAGATCGAGCGCGCCAATTTGCGCAACCATAAAATCGGCTTTATCTTCCAGGCATTTTTCCTGCTACCCCGGCTGACGGCGCTGGAGAACGTCGAACTGCCGTTGATCTACCGCGGCATGCCCGTTGCTGAACGCCGGCGCAAAGCGCTGGCGGCGCTGGACGATGTCGGGCTGTCCGACCGCGGCAACCATTTTCCCAATGAACTCTCCGGCGGGCAGAAACAGCGCGTGGCGATCGCGCGCGCGCTGGTGCAGGAGCCCGACCTGCTGCTGGCCGACGAACCGACCGGCAACCTGGATTCGCACGCCACCGCCGAGGTGCTCGACCTCTTCGCTTCCCTGCACCAGGCTGGGAAAACCATCATGGTCGTTACCCACGAGCCCGACGTCGGCGCCCGCGCCCAGCGCATCGTGCACATGCGCGACGGGAGGATCGAGGCATGAGCTTCTGGGATAACATCCGCATCGCCCTTCACGCCCTCTGGGGTAATCGACTACGCAGTTTTCTCGCGCTGCTGGGCATCGTCATCGGCGTTTTCGCCGTCACCGCGCTGATCAGTCTGGGGCAGATGGCCAGCGCGGGGATTTCTTCCCAATTGGAGAGTATGGCCAGCCGTACCATCGTCATCGAGCCGAACTTCAATCTCGGCTTTGACGTGACCCGGCTCACCGATGCCGACGCGCAGGTACTGGCGCGCTTGCCGGTGACGGTGATTCCCGAGGTGATGAATAACGCCGAGTATGAGAAGAAGCCCGGCGATCGCCGACCGGTCACGCTGTGCGGCACTCCGGGGGATATGCCGCTGGTCGACGCCAGCACGCGCATGGCGCGCGGACGCTACTTCTCCCCGGTCGAAGCGCAGGGGGGGGCCGGCGTGGCCGTGCTCAACGAGCGCGCGGCGAAGGATATCTTCGGGGAAGCGAACCCGTTGGGACGCCCGGTGAAGCTGCTCTATCCCGGCGGCGGGCGCACGGAAGTCATGGTGGTGGGGGTAACGGAACCGTTTCCCCTTGCGTTTGGCTCCGATCCCGCGCAGGTCTTCGTGCCCACCGCGCTGCTCTGGCGCACGCATCCGAACGTGCGGCGCGGGCAATACGAGTTCCTGCTGTTGCGCGTGCGCGGCGAGGTGGATATCGTCGCGGTGGAAAAGCAGGCGCGCGCGTTATTGGCCGGACGGCACAGCAAAGACAGTTTACGCACGTTCACCGCCGAATCATTCAAAACGACACTGGGCGTGATCACCGTCATCCTGCAATCGCTATTGGGCGCCATCGGCGGGTTATCGCTGCTGGTCGGCGGCATCGGCATTATGAATATCATGCTGGTGTCGGTCACCGAGCGCACGCGGGAGATCGGCTTACGCAAGGCGCTGGGCGCCACCTCGCAACAGATTCGCCGGCAGTTTCTCATCGAGGCGGTGGTGCTCACCTTGCTCGGTGGATTGCTCGGGGTGTTGTTGGCCGCCGGTATGCTGCTGCTGGTCTCCATGACGGTCCCCTTCTTCAAAGTTTTTATCTTCAGCCCCGCTACCGTCGCCCTCGCGCTGGGGGTTAGCGTGCTGGTGGGTCTCTTCTTCGGCGTCTGGCCCGCCGCGCGCGCCGCTGCGCTGGATCCGATCGAGGCGTTGAGATATGAATAGCTTTCCCGGTGAGGCATGGCCGGGCTGTGCTGCCAGCCGCTTGCTTCCCCGGCCAAACATGGCCGGGCTACCGGAATGCGCCGGATGCATCCGGCTTGATCCAAACCTGCTCGCGGGGACGCTCGCGCGCCAGACGGGGACCTGCTCGCGGGGACGCTCGCGCGCCAGACGGGGACCTGCTTGCGGGGACGCTCGCGCGCCAGAGGTATGCTTGCTTGCGCCAGGAACTGCCGCTACTGCACGGGGCAGCAGGTAATTGCTCGGTCATTTCCGAATAGAACATTAGCGGTCGTCTGAAAAGTCTCGGCACTGGCATGCTATACGCTTTTTGCCTCAGCATCCCGGCACCGATACTTTTCAGACGACCTCTTAACATCTCATCAAACAGGCACGGACTGATGCGTTTACCGTTGACATTGCTGTTAATCGCCCTGGGCGGCGCCCTCGGCGCGATGGCGCGCTTTGGGTTGGGTGGGCTGGTGCAGGGCAACCGGATGGGATTTCCCTATGGCACATTGGTGGTGAACCTGCTCGGGTGCTTGGTGATGGGGTTTCTCGTCTATTGGGTGCGGATGGGATTGGCCGGCGCGGAAATGCGCTTTTTCCTCGGCACCGGCATCCTGGGTGGCTTCACCACCTTTTCTTCCTTCAGTGCCGAGACGCTCAATCTATTGCTGGATCACAATCCGCTCACGATGCTGCTCTACGTGGCGGCGTCACTCTTCGGCTGTCTATTGATGGTGACTCTCGGCTTTGTTACCGCGCGCGTGCTCTGGGGATAGTCTCTGAAAGGAGGCAGCCATGCCGTTTTCACAATCGCGTAGTGGCAAACTGTTGCGTATCTTCATCGGGGATTCGGATCGCTGGCACGGTCGGCCGTTATCGCAGGCGATCGTCGAGGCGGCGCATGAGCATGGCCTGGCCGGCGCCACCGTCCTGCACGGGGTGATGGGATTCGGCGCGCACTCACGTCTGCACTCTGCCAGCATCATGCGCCTCTCTACCGACCTGCCGGTAGTGGTGGAGATCGTCGATCTTCCCGAGCGCATCCAGGCATTTCTCCCGATCATCGACGAGATGGTCCAGGAAGGCATGGTGACTATCGAAGCCGCTGAAGTGCTGATCTATCGCAAGGGGCAGTGAGCGAGTGGTCGTGTGGTCGTGTGGTCGTGTGGTCGTGTGGTGGAGTGGTGGAGTAGTGGAGTAGTAGAGTGGTGGGGAGGATTATTTATATCCTCTACCTTTCCCCAGGACTGGAGTCCTGGGCTAGCAGCCCGCGGATAAAGTCTGGCATCGGTCTTTTCTCGTAAAATATCGCTGATCAGGCTAAAAATACCAAGGAGATTTGCGTCCACCGTCGAAGAGTAAGGG
>Ga0118677_10004284_pt1 | contig 26151 bp, 21 predicted proteins | sample AliMusrvi5mmetaG_FD_86154 | JGI IMG/M metagenome (GOLD analysis project Ga0118677, IMG submission 86154)
GTGTACGTCCGGCAGGGCGGGACCAGCACCGTGTACGGCGTCGCGGGCGACCGGATCTACTACCGGTTCCCGGAGCGGCTGGCCGTGGTCAACCCGTTCTTCAACGGCAGCCGGGTGTTCGGCGAGGACGTGTACAAGAACGTCGACTTCCGGGACCGGCCGTTCCTGGACAGCGCGTGGGCGCTGGTGATCAACCAGCGGGACGAAAAGGTCAACCAGGACATCGACCTGCAGTCCATCACGGACGTTCGGATCTACGTGTACTACTCGGACTTCGTCAGCTACTGAAGGAGGGACGCATGCGCCGGAGGATGGTGCTGATCCGGGTCCTCGCGGTCCTCCCGTGGACCATTGCGGGCTGCCAGGCAGGCGCAGCCGATCCCCCCCGCCGTGCAGGCGTCCGCGGCGCACGCGTCGCCCGTGCCGGACATCTGCAACGAGAGCAGATGCTTGTCGAGATGCTTGAGGACCCACGGCGTCCAGTCGTTACCCGACTCCCTGCCGATATCGAGCACGTTATTGGCCTGGATGGGGAACGCGACGTAGGGTCGGACAACAGGGGCGTTCTTCATGATCCAGCGGGCATAGGCCACCATGGCGCCGAGGTAGCGTTGGATGCCCGTGGCGCGATAGGCGCCGATGAGCACCACCATCATGGCGTCATCATTCCAGATCTGGAAGCGATCGTTGCCGCCCCCGACGCCGTCGTGCTGGTTGAACGTCACGGGCGCCTTGGTCTTCTCGATCGAGGGGTGGTTGTAGAATGAGCCATCGGGTTGTTGCGTCTCGAGGATGCGGTCGGCCGCCCAGACCACCGGTGTCAGGTAGCGCTCCTCGCCGGTGCGGACATACAGGTGCCAGAGCGGGATGGCGATGGCCTGCGCCACGGTCCACTGCATCCGCGGCTCGGAGTATTCCAGCGCAGATGCACCAGCGCCATCGAGCGACCCCCAGTTGGGAAATCCCTTGATGGGCGAAAACGCGCGCAGCAGGAAGTCGCAGAAGGCGCGGCCGAGGCGCAGGTACTCGGCATCGCCGGTCACACGCTCGAGCATGAGCAAGCCGGAAGCGGCCTGCGCCCCATCCAGCAAGCCCCCCCTGCGGCAGACGGGCGAGTACTCGCGAATCATGCCGTGGACGGCGGGGTAGTGCGGATCCAGCACCATGCAGGTGTAGAGGTAATTGGCCGCCAATTTGGCGGAATCCAGATAGCGTTGCTCGCGGGTCAGCTTGTAGGCCTCCGTCGTGACAAACAAGCCGCGGCCAAGCGTCCAGTTGATTCCCGGGACATATTTCCTTTCCGGGATGTAGTAATAGTAAAGGTAGCGGCCGGGGTCGGCCGTCCAATCGGGCCGGTAACTCCCGAGCTGCGAATTGACAAACCAATCGGCGGCTTTGAGCGCCTGTTCCAAGTAGTACCTCTTATCGCCGTCGGCAGGGATGGCCATTGGGGTGCCTCCATTCAGTTCAACATCACTTATTCTCATTCCGCCTCCGAGCACCCGGGGCTCCGGGGCAATAGCATCGGGTTCGCTCCCGCGAAGGCCTCGAAATTGAGCGCCAGGACACGGCCCAACACCTCCGGCGGCAAGTCGAGCCCGCGCAACTCGAGGCGGCCGTTGGAGCCCCGCTGCGGAGGTTGGCCCAGGGCTTCCTGCGTCGGATTGACGAACGCGTCGCCGGTTTCCAGGAATCGTCTCAGCGTCGCGGCTTTGGCCCAGGCGTGACGTAGTGAGTTGCGGTCGGAGATGTCCGTGCCGTACAGGATGCGATCCTGCCATCGGATGAAAAAATCGCGGGCCCTTTCGGGATCGTCCGACAGGTAGTACAGGAACTCATCCCCCATGGCCATGTCGACGCGCATGCCAGGAAAGCGGCTGAGCAGGTCGCCCATCCGGTCCAACTGCGGTCCCATGAACAGGAAATGCGCGAAGTTGATGCGCAAGCGGGGATGCCGCTCCAGCACGGCAATAGCCTCTTGAAAGAAGGATTCCTGCGGCGCCTCCGTCCGGTAGATGGCAACCGCGGGATCGGCACTGTTCCACCAGTCGACGGGATCCGCCACGTGAAGGGTAACTGGCCTATCGAGCGCCTCAAGGGCTTCCCACAACGGCGCATAATAGCGATGGTCCAGCGTCCAAGGCGCCCAATCCTGCGCCGTGGCGGTACCCCCTCTGAGGGAGGGTTTGCCCTCCAGCATCTTGAGGCCGTCATACCCCAACGCACGCATCTGCTCGACTTGTCCGACGAGATAGGCTCCGTCGCCCCGGCGGGCCTTGTCGCGATCGTGCTGCAGCCGTCCGAAAGCGTAGAACCGTGCGGACTGGTCTGCTTTGCGCTCCAGCGCCGGCCCGCCCTCGGCCGTGCCGCCCAGAATGCAAACCTTGTCATATCCAACGATGTCCAGAATCCGATAGAAATGCGGTACCGGTTCGACGCCCCTGAAATGCACGTGCGCATCGATGACCTTGCCGACTTTCCACCGGATCGTCTCAGTGACGGCCCGGGCGGGCGCGATTTCCGGACGCAGGTCGCTCACCGTTCGTTCCGTTCGCTGAATGAGCTTTCCGGGTCGCCGCAGTAGTCCACACCTTCCTTGAATCGCCCGGTTCCGATTGGTTTGCCGGTGTTCTTGGTGATAAAGAGGCGGACCACGGCGCAGTTCTTGTAGCCGTCCAGCGGCACGTAGACGAATGTGCCGTCGAAGCGTGGTTTGACGAAGCGCCACTTCGTGTCGCCCGGAACCATGACGCCCGCTTTGCCGACATCGGCACCGCGCGCCACGCGGAAGACCGCATAGGGCGTTTTGGCATACGCGACCTTGTCGCCGGCCGTGAGAAACTCCGACATGATGCCGGCAATGTAGTCCTGACCGACCGTGTAGAGCTTGCCGCGCGAGCCGGCGGGCACGCGCAGGGGATCCGGCTCGAAACAGAATACGCGCCGCTTGAACTGGGCACAGAGCGGCAGGTATTGGGCGAAATGCGCTTTGTTCTGCGCGTAGGTAAGTTTCTTGTCGAACGCGTATTTCGGGAAGCAGCCGTGGAGGATGCAGCGCCGCAAGTTCTCGTCGTTCGACTTGTTGTCGCTGGTCCACATGAAGAAGAGCGGCTTGGAGAGACAGGCCCAGAAGTATTTCTCTTCGCCGAAATCGCCGTCGCCTTCGAGCAGCACGCCATCGGTCCAGCGCATGGATCGGATGGATTGCGGCTTGTTCGCGAAGGACCCGAGCTTCCGCGGGATCATATACGCCTTGATCGCCTTTTCCGCGCCGTCATACGAGAAGTTCATGCTGTACGCGGGCTTGTTATTCACGACCGTGATGCCGTCGTCGTGCCCGAAGTCGATCTCGTAATGGCGGAAGCAGTCCAGAAAGAAACCTGACAGAGTCGGGTAGGCTTCGAAAATGCGCTTCGCATCCCGAATCATGTGCTTGCCGAACGACCAGCGCGGATCGGCGTTCATGTTGTGCGCGCTGTACCAGCCGGACGGCTGCCAGGAACCATCCTCGTTCCGGGCAATGGAATCGGGCCATTCCTTCTCCACGCGGCACCGGTACCCATCCGTGTAGTTGAAGTACCAGTAGCAGCCCACACCGGCCTTGGCGAGTCTGGCCAGCCGCGCCCGGATATCGGCCCGGTGGTGGCGCACGTTCCGGTGCGCGACGTTCGGGTCGGGAGACTGCATGCCTGCTAACTCCGCCTCGATCTCCGCATCCGTGTGCGTGGCGAAGAAGTCGTCGAGCTGCTGGGTGGGGATCTTGCGTCCATGCTTGTGGTAGTAGGTTTCCTTAGCCCAATTCGTGTACCAGGTGTCCTTCCCCGCCTGGTAGTAATCGCCGTAGTCCTGGAAATGTCCGTGGACTTCGAGCGTCTTGATCCCGAAATCCTTGCAGCGCTGGATAGCGTCCGCCGTCTGAACGCCCTCGCAGGTGAAGGTGCCTTCGTTCTTGTAGATCGTGTCCGAGGTGGGCACGAAATGCTCGCGCCACCGGTTGAAGACCTGGCCGAGCCCCGGGCGCCAGTCGCCGGAGTGGAACAGCATCATGACCTTGGTGTTCATCGGGCGGTCGCCGACCAGGCCGATATAGTAGTTGACGGTCTCCAGCACCGGCACGGAGCGGATATCCTTCTTCATCGAGCCCCAGTTGTAACACTTCTCGCCATTAGCGAACTGGAACTTGGCCGCCGGGACCTTGGCGTCGATCGGTTCCACGATCGACAAACCGACATCCAGCTTCTTGCTGAAATGGGAAATCATCGGCAGGATGATCTCCTTGTTCGACACGTACGGCACCTGGATGTGCATGTATTCGAACGAGGTCATGCCATCGAACGTGAACTCCGCGCCATAGGCCGGCGCCCAGACATCCCAGCCCGCGATGATCGGCCACATGAAGTAGACCCGCATCGAGCGGTCATGAAGTCCGGGCGATTTCTTCTCGGCCCGCACTTCCCAGTGAAACGCGTCCTTTTCCAGTTTCAGCGTCACGAACAGCGTGAAGGCTGCGCCTCGAAAGGTCTTCGCGAACGTGATGCGATTGCCGCGCTGGCGGCACGCCGTAACCGTGAAGGGATCGTTAAGGTCGTTGAACCACTTCTCCTCATACTCGTCATAGACCTTGAGGCCGCCGACATAGCCCGGAATGCCCTGGCGGAGTTGCTGGAAGAGATCGACCTTCTTTTCCTTGAAGAAGAGCGTGCGAATCCAGCCGGTCTTCTTCTCCACCGCGAGGGAGACCGCGTGGTTTTCGAGCGTGAACGTTTCGACGCTGTCGACGGGCTTCAACTGAATCGCAGGCATGTCCGGGTTCCTCTTCTGTTCAATTCGTAGTGTTGTCTATGTGGCCGCGCATTGACATCCCCAACGCGCGCTGTTATACCAATCCCTCTTTGTTATGAGTAGGAAAAACAATCCACCACCACTATGAAACGACGCACTATTGCCTACATCGGCGCCAGCTACAAGTTCGTTCATCAGAGTGTTCGCGACTTTCTGCTGTTCGGCGAAATGGACGATACCGACATCCGGCTCTACGACATCGACCCGGAAGCGTTGCGCCTCGAGCGCGATGTGATCCGGCGCATGATCCGCCAGCGCAAGGGCGGCCTCACCGTCAAGGCCTGCCGCAGCCGCGCCGAGGCGCTCGACGGCGCCGATTACGTGGTGGTCTCCGTGCTAGTGGGGGGGATGGACCTGGCCGAGCAGGAGGATCTCGCCTGCCAGCGTCATGGCATCCGGCACACGGTCGGCGACACGGTCGGCCCCATGTGCGCGGCGCGCTGCCTGCGCATGGCGCCGCTTATGCTCGATATCGCCCGCGACATGGAGCGCCTGTGCCCGGGTGCGCCCATGCTCTCGGTGACCAACCCCATGGCCGTCCTGACCAACGCGGTCAACCGGCACACCAAGGTGGTCTGCGTCGGCATCTGCCACGGTACACATTTCCGTCAGGACACCATTGCCAAGGCCTACGGAGTGGACCGTCAGGACGTATCGCTCAACGTCGTCGGGGTCAATCATCTCGGCCTCATCGATCGCGTACGGATTCGCGGGCGCGAGATGAATGTGACGGCCGTGGCGCGCAAGATCGCGGCCCTCGCGCGCGAAGGCCACGCCGACATCGCCGGCTACCAGGACACCGATGAGTGGGCGAATGGCTTTGCCAAACGGTACGGCATGATTCCGAACAACGGCGACCACCATTTCGCCGAGTTCTTCCACTGGTTCCTGACGCCGCACGCCTTCCGTGATGGCAAGAACATCTATGGCCTCGACTCGGCGCTGCACAATCCGGCGGCCCGCCGCAAGACGCGCCTGTGGTACCGGGATACCGTCCGCACCTGGGCCTACGGCCGCCATCCGATCCCCGACATGGACAAGTATTCGAGCGAGCACCTGCACGACATCGTCTTCGGCCTCGAAGGCCGCTTCGGGGACCGCATCCAGCGCGAATTGCATCTCAACGTCACCAACGGCCGCGCGGTCCCCAACCTGCCGGCCGAGGCCAACCTGGAGTTGACCTGCTTCCTGGGCGCCGATGGCGTCCGCCCGGCCATGAACAACCCACTGCCGCCGTTCCTGCTGGGGATCCTGATGCCGCTCGTGTGCCAGAACCTGCTCGTCGAACGGGCCGCCGTGGAACGGGATTTCGCGGCCTTCCAGGAGGCCATCACGCTCGACCCGCTGGTGCCCAACTTCCGGACCATCCCGGCCCTGGCCAAGGAACTATGGCGCATCAACCAGCCTTACGTGAAGCCGGTCAGGTGATCGCCATGAATGCCATTGAACAACCTCACGCCAGACTATGACCAGCGGCGGATCGACCGACTACGTTTGAGCACACGAAATAATTCCGTTGCCCGCCGAAATAGCCATCGCTATGCTTTGTTATTCCGCCCTTCCGAGACAACGGAGGGCTGACGCTCGTTTCAAAACGTCGGGGAAACACACGAAACAGGGGAACGATGATGCGAAGAATACTTACGTGGGGCGGGGCTGTATCAACGGCAGTGGTTCTGGTCCTGTCGGAGGCCCAGGCGCAGATCGAAAACTTCCCGATGGCACCGGGCGAAGTCACGGCCATCAAAGTTCAACCGGACCTGGCGCCGGACTGCACGTCGCTCAAGTCCATCGTCCAATCGGTCACCCGCGACTGCAAGAACAACGACGAGAAGGCCATTGCGATCTACAATTTCATGCAACTGACCCACTATCACCGCCAGTACCCCAGCGAACCGGGAGGCATCCCCGTGCTCAAGGAGATCAACTGTTACGGCTGGAGCCTGTGCGGCGGCCTGCACTCCGAACAGTCTGCGCTCTGGCGGGAGTTGGGCTGGGGCTGGCGCTTCGTGGGCTGGAGTAATCCCGGCCATACCACGGTCGAGGCGCAGTACGACGGCCGCTGGCACTATCTGGACATCTTCCTCAAATTCTACGCTTGGATGCCGGACGGCAAGGGTGGCCGCACGATCGCCGGCGAAGACGACCTGAAGGCCAACGCGCAGGGCCTCCTGACCGATGCGTTTGTCTTGGATAAAGGACGGAACTGCGTGTACGCCACGGACAACCAGTTCGGCATGAACGGGGCCAAGGCGAATTGGTGCGCCCCCGCGTTTCTGCTCTGCGGCGACGAACTCTCCGGCGTCGCCTCCGGTGTCAACAGCAAGAATAACGCGGGTTCCCCGGACACGTGGGCCGGCATCAACCACGCCACCGGCACCTATTCCATGGATGTCAACCTGGCCCCGGGCTTCTGCCTCGAAAGCACGTGGGATCCAATGCCGGACGCCTGGTACTGGGCCGGCAACAAGACTCCGCCCGCCCACACGTGTCCCGGCCACAAGGACACTCGCAATAACCCCGGCTACGGTCAAGTGCTCGAGCCGTACATTAACAGCAAGCCGGCCCGCAGCTACGGCAACGGAGTCCTGACATTCGCGCCCGACTTCGCCAGCGCCGCGTGCCTGAAATCGTTTGTGAACGTTGACAACGTTAAGGTCGCCAACAAGGCGCTCGTGCCTGCCGTGGCCGGAAAACCGGCCAGCGTTATCTTCTGCCTGAAGTCACCCTACATCCTGACCAAGGCCAACGGCGAGGCCCCCGGCGCTGAGACCGTGGAAGTGTCCGTGGACAACGGCAAGACCTACAAGGCCGTCGATATCAAAGATTTCTCGGAAGCCGTGAAGGGTGCGACCACCGCGCTGGTTAAAATCGGTGTCAAAGAAACGCTCACCAGCCTCAAAGTGCGGGCGATCGTCCAGAACAACCCGGGTGCCCTGCCCTACCTCTCGCCGGGCAAGAACCGCGTAACCGTCGCGGTCGCCGACCCGAACGCGCTCGGCGCAAACAAACTCGTGGTGACCTATGCCTACCGCCTGGGCTCCCGAACAAAATCATTCGAGCAACTCTACGACCAAGGCAAGGAAGTTGCCCGGCAACATAACGCGAAGTGGTCCGACGCCGTCACCGTCGTTCAAAAGACCTTCACGGCCAAGGACCTGCCGGCAACCTTTGACATCGACTGTCCCACGCCAAAGGGGCAATACCCGGTGTACCCTCGGATGCTGTTTGTGCGTCGCGAGGTGCTGTCGCCGGAGTCCACGCCGCAACTGTTGCCGGAAGGGGCCGTCGAAACCAAGGCTGCCCCGGGCGACGAACTGACCTGCCTGCCGAACCCGTTCCTTGTGGGAACGCAAACGCCGGTGCCGGTCAAAGCGCGCCCGGTCAAAACCACCAAGATCCCGTTAACCTACATCCAGTACGTCAGCGACAAAGGCGAGATCGCTAGCAGCGGTGAACTGCGGTGGCCGAAAACCACGGAGGAAGAAGGCAAGGTCAGTGCCGGGGTGGTCCTCATCGCAGGTGACCTCAAGTCGTTGCCCGGCAAGGGCGTGGTTGCCGCTCGCCTCCAAGTCCCGGTCGTGACCGGACACGACAAGGCCGCCGGAAGACTCGGGGCCGTGTTGATGCCGCAACCGATAGAACCCGGCAAGGCCTGCGACGTGAAGCACCTGCCGGCCCCTGTCGGGTCGGCCGTCATCCCGAAGCAGCCTGCGGACGCGCCGGAGTACAAACCGGCAAAGTCGGTCGCGATCGATGTCACGGCCGGCCTCAAGGCCGTGGCCGCGGGTGAGGCGAAGTTCAACGGATTTGCCCTGCGAATCGTCCCCGACCGCGGCACGGACAACGGCTACACGGCGCGGTGCGCGATTTCGCCGACGAATCGCATCTGGCTGGAAGTGGATACGTACACGGAATAGCGGCTGCGGCAACGAGCCCAGAAGGCCATGCCGCAGTCAGCGGAAGGAAGTTTCATGAATAGCCGTGAGCGCGTTTTGGCCGCCATAGAACATCGTACGCCTGATCGCCTTCCCATTACTTTTGACGCAGAAAAGGAGGTCGTTGAAATGCTCATGAAGCATTTCAACGTCTCCTCGCACGATCAGGTTTGGGATTCCCTGCATATTGACACCCGACTTGTCGGGGCTAACCACCACCATCCTCACATTCGAAAAGAGGGCGAGATCTCGTACGATTTCTGGGGCATCGGCGCGAAACCGCAGGTCTATAGCGGAGGCACTTACTCTGAATACTGCCACCATCCGCTTGCAGGCATGACCTGCATGTCGGAAATTGAGAACTACGACTGGCCCACACCCGGCGAACTGTCCTTCGACTCCATTCGCAAGGCAAGAACCGCCGCTCCGGACAAGGCAATTATTGCGCACATCTCCCATGCCGGCTATTTCAAGGCAACCCACATGCGCGGGATGGAACAGTTCATGATGGATCTGGCCGCAGACCCCGATGTCGCGGGAACGATCATCCGGAAGGTGAACGACTATATGTTTCCCGCCATCGAGAGACTTTGCCGTGAGGCCGGCGACTCGTTCGATATTTTCTACATCGCAGACGATTTCTGCACGACCAATGGCCCGTTGATTTCGCCCGACATGTTCCGCGAATACATCCAGCCGTACCTGAAACGATATGCCGATATTGTCCATAAATACGGCAAGAAACTCCTCCTGCATACCTGCGGATCAACGCGCAAACTTCTGCCCGATATTATAGACGCCGGGGTGGACCTGATGGAACCGGTCCAGACAAGCGCCGAAGGCATGGCGGTCGAAGGGCTCAAACGCGATTTCGGAGGCAGAATGTCGTTCTACGGCGGAATAGACTTGATCACCGTCCTCAGCACAGGCACGCCGGAGGATGTGCGCTTGGAAGTACTAAAGAATTTCCAGGTTCTCGGAAGACACGGCGGATATATCGTCGGTCCCGGCCATACCTATATTCAACCCGACTGTCCGCTGGAGAATATCCTGGCGATGTACGAGACTGCGTATCACGAATGTGCGTATTGAAGTTCCACGCCTGGATGCAGGACGGCAAGGGCTACCCGCGCGGCGTGGCTTTCTGGGGCTTCTTTGACGCAATCGCCGGGCGTGTCGTGGACCGCTCCACCGGGATCGCGAGGAACGGACTGCCGTTTGCGCAGATTGTCGTCCCCCTGCTTGACACCGCCGACTGGGCTCTGGGAGTGGGTGACGTTATCGACAACCGATGAAGGACACAAGGGCAACACATGAGTTGTGCGACACAACAGGGGATGCCAGACGCCGGGATGAGTGCCCTTGAGGCGCTCGTTCCGACCTGCCGCGAGGCCATCGTCGCGGGGTTCTCCTTGGTGGTTTCGCGCTTCGAACGGAATCGCCACTACCCCTGGGTGGATACCAAACTGAACGTGCGCACCGGCGAGGATTTCCCGGAGCCGCCTGATCTCGAAACCGATTTTCGCGGACGCTCCGCGGTGTATGGCTGGATCCAGGGCCGCGGTTTGGAGTCGCTCGCCGGGCATGCAGCGTTCCTCGCCGGAGAGCGGGACTGCGCTGCACGCGCGGACCGGATGCTGGCGGTCGTCGCCGACCGGATCATGGCCCTGCGGAACGCGAACGGCGGGCGCTTCTTCTTTCTCTTCGCGCCTGACGGGCGCCCCTTCCGGTGCGGCGACGACGGGCGCCGCCAGTACGTCGACCCCGTGGGCACTCCGCCGGGGTTCGCCGATCTGTTTGTTGGCAAAGGACTGGCCGCCGCTGGCTCACGCCTTGGCCGCCCGGACCTGCTTGCCGCCGGGGTGGAGACCTTCCGCGAAACTACTGCCGCCATCGCCGAGGGACGGTTCGTATCGGACCAGATTTCGTTCGATCCGCGAAACCCGACCGTATCCGTGCCGGGCCGCCACGCCCAGGGACCGTGGATGATCGCGCTGGGGGGGTACGCGCTCATGTGCGAACTCCTTCCCCGCGACCCGGAATGGGTCGAAGGCGGCTCGACCTTTCTCCGGCGGTTGCTCAATCGCCATATTCTCGCGCGGGACGACGGCCGATTGCGGCGCCTTGATTTCGTCGAGTACACGAACGACGAAGGCCGGCCCTGGTTCGACCAGGAGAAGGTTCTACAGGACCCCGGGCATGCAATCGAGTTCACGGGGCTCGCGGCCCGGTTTCTTCTACGGGCGACCGCGAGACCGCCACTGTCGACGGAACTGCGAGAGCTCGCCGCGACGTGCCGGGAAACACTGCCCGGGATCTTCCTCGCTGCGGTCTCCAACGGCTTCCAACGGCGGGCGGGCGGGATCTGCAAGACGTTCGATCTTGTGGCCCGTGTTCCGGTTAACGACGACATGCCTTGGTGGGCCCTGCCCGAAGCGATGCGCGCCGCCGCGCTCCTGCTTCGCCTGACCCCTGATCATTCTCGCCGCGCCGAACTGGTCGCGGCCACGGTGGACTGCGCCCGAGCACTATTCGGGCTTTTCCGCTCGCCAGTACCCGGCTTTTTCCTGCAGACGCGCGATGCCAAGGGCGACCCCTCCCCGGTGATCCCGGCCACCCCCGACGCCGACCCGGGATACCATACCGGCTTGTGCTTGATCGATTTTGTGAACGCCTGCATCGAGAAGGACGTACCATGACGATCACCGATGTCCTGTCGCTCGTCCGCGCTCAGCGTTGCTGATGTTGTCGCAAGTGGTTCGGAAATAGGCGTCCGGCACCAGCCGCCCGATGAGACAGTTGCTAACTAAGTAAGGTGCTTTGGCATCTTTCCCCGCCTTGATTGACCGAGTCCCCACCTGTCGAACGGGATTTGCACCTAAAACACACTCGGATCATCGCTGGCACTGCCAGGATCGGCCGACGGGATTCCATCTTTGGCTTATCTTCCTGTTCAAGACCGACCGCAACCCGGCACTGCCCTTGATGGTGACCGCGTACCCCCGCCCACAGCATGCCCGACGTCTAACACTGGTCGCCAAGGCGAATGCTGTCCGGCGTACGTGATCCCGTGACCCTAACGGATACGCAGGCCTTGAGTCGTGAATCACGCACCTACTGCATGACTCATGACTCACCACCCGACACGCGCACAGATCAAAAACTTCAGGTGAAGTTTTTGATCGTAGTTCTCCGCCTTAACAGCGCACAGGTCGTCACGAGTGTGTCTTCCGGGAGCCTTGAAAGCGTAACAACGTAACATTTCCTGTTAGGGAAACAGGTCGATAAGCGGCCAAAATTGCCGCAAAATGCCATCATGGCGAGGCCGAAAGTTCGATATTGAGCCCCTGTTACGGTGTTACGTTTTGGATTGGGTGCGGCCCTTCCGGTGCACAGGTCACGTGAGTCCTGCAATTCGCGAGTTGCAGGACCTGGGCGATCCAGCGGCCGGCACCAGATCTACGCTACTGTCTGACGCGAACGTTGTCTTCATGACTTCCCCCGGGAGCTGTCATCCCGGAAAACGAGGATCTTTGATGCTTAGGACCAGCAGGGTGAAGCCCCCTCCCACGATCAGGACCAACCCCAGTACCGAACCTATCCCCGCAAGGCCTGTCAGGATAATTCGAAAAAGCACCAACATGAGAAGTCCAAGTGCAACCGCCGCACCGGCCCAGAGGCGGGGCACGGCGAAACGCGACCAATGGTTCAGCGGTGGCATGGTCAGGCAAGCCCCTGTTTAATCTGGTAGTCGGGCAGACTGGACGCCCCGCACCGATGGTAGGTTGTGCGACATGCCCTGCTGCCGTTGCTTTCGTAGTCTGGTGTCTGTGATGCAGTGGCCGCAGTAGATCGAAGACTGGTGCCGATATATGCCACGAAGCCCTTGTAGAGACTCTGCCTGGCAATTGCAAATGGCCCGATTCAACCTGTGGTGTAACGCGGGTGAGTCCCCCCTGACCTCGACCATGCGCACCACGGCGGTCATTCTATCCAGCCTCATTTTCGGCGTCTCTTCCCGTACGACCGCGGCGCCCCTGCATCCCGACAGTCCGGGCCCGCGAGCGGCACCGATATTGAGTTGCGGAGCACGGCCCACCTTGGGAGAGTGTTGCCCATGACGAGTGCCCTCAGTTTCTTCGTGAGCGTCTGGCTGAAGTTCTTCTTCCTGTTCACGCCCTTTTTCGCGCTGTCCATGTTCCTGAGCATGACCGCGGGCTACACGGAACCCCAGCGCCGCAAGCTGGCCCTGCAGGTGAGCGCCGCCGTCGGCGCGTGCTGCCTCGCCCTGTTCTTTTTTGGCAACGCAATCTTCTCGGTGTTCGGCATAACGCTGGATGCCTTCCGTATGGGGGCCGGGGCACTGCTCTTCCTGTCGGCCGTCGCATTGGTTCAGGCCAACCCCGTGGGCGCACATCCCGCCGAAGAGGATATTTCGGTCGTACCGCTGGCTATGCCCATCATCGTCGGACCGGCCACTACCGGCACGCTGCTGGTGTTGGGCGCCGAAATCGCCGACCCGTTCCGCAAGGGACTTGGCTGTATCGCCCTGCTCCTGGCTGTGATCAGCGTCGGAACAATCCTGCTGATGGCGTCGCTCATCGAGCGGGCCGTGGGCAAAAGAAGCCTGAACATTCTGAGCAAAATCACCGGCCTGGTGCTCGCGGCCCTCGCGGCGCAGATGATTATGACCGGAGCCCAGCACTTCCTCGCCAAAGGACAACCATGAAAGACGCCATGCCGTTTTGGAGTGTGACTCGGCGGTCAACATCGGGATTCTCCAACAAAAAAGGCCACCACCTTTCGGCAGCGGCCTTCCGGAACAGTATGGATCCGATCAGCCCAGGATCGCGTCCTTGGCGGCTTTCGCCACGCGGAACTTCACAACCTTCTTGGCCGCGATCTTGATCGTGGCGCCGGTCGCCGGATTGCGACCCATGCGAGCCTTGCGGTTGATCAGCACCAGCTTGCCCAAGCCCGGAAGTGTGAAACCGTTCTTGGCATTCTTGTAAGCCAGCGCCACCAGGGCTTCGATCGCCGCAATGGTCTGCTTCTTGGTGAGTTCGGTCGCTTCCGCCACGCTGGCCACGATCTGGCTCTTCGTCAATGCCTTTGCCTGTGCTTTCGCCATTCTGTCGTCTCCTGTGAGGATTATGTGGCGAACCGTCATGGCCCGCCCTTCGGCGTGCACTATTGCATATCGCGTGAGGAAAGCAATGGCCATCCGCAGCCTTGCACGCTATAGGGGTTTCCGGGCTGTACGCGGCAAGGACGATATGAGACGGTATGTGCCGTATCGAATCAGGAGAAACAAATGCATAAGTCGATAGCCATAGTTGGGGCGGTGTTGATCGGAGTCTTGAGCGTCTCGGCACAGGATGCCGACAAGGCCGGTGTTGCCGTCAAGAGCGGGCAGAAGATTGCCTTCCTGGGCGACTCCATCACGGCGGGCGGCATGAGTCCGGCCGGCTACGTGATGCTGACGGTTGCCGGCTTGAAGGCCAATGGAATCGACGCGTCGGCCATCGGAGCGGGCATCAGCGGTCATAAGTCGAACGACATGCTCGCGCGACTGGGCCGCGACGTAATCAGCAGGAAGCCGGATTGGATGACCCTGAGCTGCGGAGTGAACGATGTCTGGCACGGGGCGAACGGCGTCGCGTTGGAACAGTACAAGTCGAATATCACGGCGATCGTCGACCAGACGCAGGCGGCAGGCATCAAGGTGATGATCCTCACCGCAACCGTCATCAAAGAGGACTTGAACAATTCGGAAAACCAGAAGCTGGCGGCGTATAACGATTTTCTCCGCGGCCTGGCCAAGGAAAAGAAGTGCCTGCTGGCCGACCTGAATGCCAACTTCCAGACGGCCATCAAGGCAAAAACGAAGCCGGAGAACGCTTTGACGGTCGATGGCGTGCATATGAACCTACACGGCAACCAGTTGATGGCTAAGGGGATTCTGGGGGCGTTCGGCCTGGATGCGGCGCAGATGGCCAAGGCGGAAGACGGGTGGCTGGATATACCGGGCACCTTCGATGCCAGCCCCATGTTGCAGGGCACCTTGAAGCTTTCGCAACGCCAGCAGCAGCATCTGGAAACCATCGCGTCGAAGTATGGGTTGACGGTTGAACAGGCGGCGCGGCTGCTTTATGCGGCGCCAGCCCTGGGGGGCGTGCCGGGCACAACGGCGGCGGACGTCGAGGCGTTCCTGTCAAAGAATGCCAAGGAGAATCCCGCTTCCGTCATGCAGAACAGTCTGACCAACGCCATCACCGTCCTCCTGGGGAAATGAGCGTCGCCGCTCCATCCAATCGTGGTGCGGATCGTCTGCAACTGATGAAAACGTCCAATTAAAGCCCGCGTCCCGAGCTTCCACGGCGGTCCATCGCCCATATTCGTCATCTTGGAAATCATCGCTTTCACGTTCATTTCTTCCTTCAAAGAGCGTGTGCGATGACCCAGTCGGCCAACGCGCCTGGATCCTCGGGACCGTGCGGATGGTGCTTACCGCCAAGCCGCCTGATCAGTTTCATGGTTCCTCCCAACGCCTTCACGCGTTCGTCCATGATCTTCGTATTCTCCTCCCACGGCACCACCTCGTCAGCATCGCCAAAAACATGCACCATTGGGATGCCTGCCATGACCAACTCTGTAACGTTATTGACAGGGTTCTTGGGCCATGCCAACGCCTCCCCCTCTGAAGCAAAACCATAGCACTTCAGGAGCCTCGACCAGTCCTCCGGACTCCCCGGCCCCTTGCCCTTGCCGCCTGGCCAGCTTTTGAAATCGCACACCGGATTATCGGCATAGATCATCCCGACCTTGTCGGGATTGACCGCACCCCAGTTGTACACATAGAGCCCACCCCTGCTCAGTCCCTCCAGCACGGGTTTCCTGTGGAATCCATACTTGCCTGTCATCTCCAGGTAGAATGCATCCAATCGTTTCATGGCGGAGGGACAGCCAAACGTATTCCCGACATTCATGTAGGCAATCTGCCATCCACGATCGAGCATGGCTAGATCGAATGCAGGAAACGCCTCAAAAAACTCTGCTTTCCACACCCATCTCCGCCCCCTGGCTGCCTGATGGGGCTGAACCACCGTAACAGGGTTATCACCCAGAACGAAATCGTAACGGGCATACCCCTTGTAGGTGTTTCCCGGAAACTTCGGCCTTGTCATTGAGTCTCCCGCCTCCCAGCTTCTTCAACTCCGACGTCGCTGCATCCCTTCTTCATGTAATCCGTTACCGGCAACAGCGGGCGCAAAGCGTCAGCCCACACCTCATAGCCCATCTCCGATGGATGACAGAAATCAGGGGCCATCTCGGCCGGCAAGGTGCCGTCAGGCGTCAACATTCCCGGCGCTACATCGACGAGGGTAACAGGGTTCGTGGCGGCAAAGTCCGTCAACAGACGGTTGGCTTCATCAATCAGGACACGGCGGGGATGTTCGGACTTCTCTTCCCGTGGAAATATCTTCATCAAGATGATTCTCGCACCCGGTGCCTTTGACTTCAATCGGCCACATATCGCGGCAATACCTTCCGCAATCTCCTCGGGTGTGCAGGCTCGGGCATTCGTCGTGTCGCTGGTATTGTTTGTACCGATGTGCAGGATGACGAGTCGCGGGTGAAGTCCATCCAGTTGGCCATGATCGAGCCGCCATAAGACATTCTGCGTGCGATCCCAGCCAAAGCCCAGGTTTAGAACCCGGAATGCCGCAAAGACCGAGTCAAACGACTTGGGTCCATTCGCCAGGTTGGCTCTCGGTTCACCACCCCAGAAATGCGTGATGGAATCTCCGATCAGCACGATTTCAGGATCAATCCTATCCTTCACCCGCAGGACTTCCTCGTGCCGGGCCCACCAATCATAACTATCCTCTTCCAACTTGGGCACTGGCACCACCGCGGGATTCATCTTTCGAAACGCCGCTTTCATCAGTCTGCCCTCTCTCCCCTTGCGCGGGTTGCAACCGTTACTCGTGCCAGCAGTCCCGCATCGGTATGATTGGAAGTCATCCCCCAAACCGGCAAATGAAGAAGGTTCTGCCCCGCCACGGGGGAGTTCACGTTGCATATCAAGTCAAAGCGAAATGCCCGCACCGGCGACTCGATACCCGCCGCTCCCAGCGGTATGCCCAGTTCCAGCGCCCACCCGTTCTGTGTCATCGAACTGTGATACCGGGCGGAGTCCGGTGTCGCCCCGCTCGCGCTCCGGAACTTACCTCCGTCTCCGTTCGCGGGTGGCATCATGAAGAACTGGGCCGGCTTCATCTTGACGGCGGGATCGCCCTCCGGCGCCAAGAAGAGTTCCACCGACGAGGCATTGTAGGGATGGCGATCATCGGGGTGCGGATACGACTCCGTAAGTTCAGCCTTCAACAAAAAATGATCGCCTGCCACAGCCGCCCAGGCGGACAAAATCGTTCGTCCACCATGGACAATTCCAATACGCCGACCACACTCAATTAACCGGGAAAGGCCATCCTCCTCAGGGACTGTTGGCAGACCTGGAATTTGCACCACTGCCGGGACTCGGGCTATAACCGCTCCGCTGAACAGGGTGCGTTCATCGCCCATAGCCATGAGCCAGACCTGCCGGCAATCGCCAGGAAACGTGAATGAAACGGGTTGAGACATCACTTCCCCGGGACTCAGACTGACAGGGACACAAGTCAACAGCCATTCCCGCCCGCAAGAACCGACCTCTCTTGCCACAATCCGGTATTTGCCCGTCACCGGTCGATGGGAAGGATTCTCCACCACAACCCGTGCGTCAACCCGACACCCGGAATCACCCGCCACGATCTTGAGATCCTCCAGGCGTGCCACGGCGGCGGCAATCGGCTCCGCTTTCGGCAGGCGGTAATCCTCGAAGCAGGCCGGCGTGTCCGACACCCGCGGGCCAGCCTGGCGCCAGTCAAACGGCCGGAAACCAAGCACCAGGGCCGGCGAGTCCGCACGCAGGGTGAAGTCGCCGCCGGACGGGTCGGCCAACAGCGGGTCGGCCTCGATACTGTCGATCCAGCGGCCGGCAGCCTGCTCCGCCACCAGCGAGCCCAATGGCCACTTCACCCTGCCAGGGCCGGCGTTCCAGATCACGTTCCGCCGCGTAGCGTGGGTCAGGGCATCGCGATCGGCACGTTCCCCCAGGTTGCCGTGATCGAACCAGATCACGTTCTCCTCGAAGCGGTTGCCGCATGACAAATCCGACCGGCCCAGGCCCAGGATATCCCGCCCCAGTTTCACGAAGAGGTTGTTGCGGATGGTGAGGAACCGCCCATAGTGGACGCACAACCCGCACTCCTTGACGTCGTGCACGCAGTTCTCGCGGTAAAGGATGCCGGAACTGCCCTCGTCCGGATAGAGGCCCCAGCCGCCGTAACCGTGGCAGGACACATCATGGATGTGGTTGCCGCGCACCACGGACCCGGTCTGCAACCCGAGCGAGTAAATGCCGCCGTTGTCGGAAAGCAGCCGCGCATCGTTGATGTGGTGGATGTGGTTATTCTCGATGCGATTGTCGAAGCCCCGGCTGGAGGTGGCGAATCCCCAGACCCAGCCGAACGAAATACCCGTGTAGTTGAAGTGATGGATCTCGTTGTTCTGGATGCGGTTCTCGCCGGCGTTTCCAATCCAGATGCCGATGGCGCTGGGGTAGACGTGGCCGCCGTCGTGGATCCGGCAATCCGCGACCGTGGCCGCCTGACGGCGCAACCAGCGTGCCGACGGCACGAAATTCCTGCCAACGGCGGCTTCATGCACGGTCAGCGATTCGTGGCCGATCTTAATGCCGCCGCCGCCCAGATCGCGGATCGCGCAAGCCGCCACAACATTGGCGTGCGAGCCGGTCAGCATCTCGACACCATACCCGGCGCAATGGCTGATCTCGCAACCATAGAGCACGCAACGCTCGGCGCGGTCGAAGATCACGGCGCCCGGCACATCGTAGGCGGCCTGCACGCTGCCGACGCTGTCGACGCCGCGGCTCCATTCGTTGTGCGAAAACGTCAGGTCTTCCAGTCGGATGTCTGCCACGGCCGTGTCGTCGACACTCTGAAAGCGCACCAGTTCAGCCAACCGCGGCGCTATCACCTCGGTCTGGCCGGGTGTTTCGCCCGGATGCGGCAGGTAAAACAGGCGGCCCACCGCCCGGTCGAGATACCAGTCGCCGGGTTCTTCCAAGGCCTCGAACACGTTGAAGAGCGCATAGCGGGCGAACTCCGCCTGCTCGTCGAGCAGGCTGCCCAACGACGGCCGGCGAAAATGGACAATCTGTCTCGCTTCGTCCAGCACCTGAATGCGATGGTGGGTGTCGAACCAGAGCTGGTAGACAACAAGACTGACGTCATCGAGATTGCGAAAGGCCCGGATGTCGCCGGGGCGGTACTGCGCGCGAACCGGGCCATGGGTGAAGGAAAACCCGGAATCACACTGGCCGTCGAGACCGGCAAAACGGAAGAAGCCGGTCCGAGGCAGGCGAGTCCGCGGCCGTCGCGCACCATCCACCCAAAGTTGGGTGAAGCTCCACGTGCCCGCCCGCACCTCGGGCAGGTCGAGCGTCCAGCAGGTCCGGCCCCGGTGTTCCGCAACCAGCCAGCCGGAGAGGCGGCGTCCGCCGCTGAACAGCGGCCGCGCTCCGGGCGCCGCGCACCAGACCTGGCCGTTATCCGCGGGCGTGAAGGTCAGCGACTGGGCCAACTCGTAGCAGCCGGCGGCCACGCAAACCCGTGCCGGTGTGCCGGTCTCCGTCTGCCGCCGTCGCGCCGCCTGCAGCGCGGCCGGCGGCGTTGCCAGCGGACCGTCCGAACCATCCGCTGCCGGTTGTGCAAAGCGCCCCGACCACGAATCGCAGCCTTGTGGTGAGAGATACAGTGTCGTCATACACTTCCTTGGGGCGACGCCCACTAGGCGCTCTTGTTCACAACCTTCCTGAACAAGTCCTTTAGCGGCGTTAGGTGTGGGACTTGGGGCGCCTGATAATCGTGGCCTCCGTGTGAGCGCCATCCGCGATAGACAAGAACAGTTGGAATAATGGCCAGACCACTACCCATGGCGCTGAACATGAAGATGTATTGATAGTTGTTATGGAGAATCTTATCGAAAATCAAACCTGTCAGAAAATTTGCCACAATACAGATGCCCATGGGAATGACGTTGGTTGCCGTAGAGAATTGACCAAATCTTTCCCTTGGAAAGACAAATATGATCGCAGCTCCCGTGGCGATTGTTGCTCCCGCAGTCATTCCCCATCCTGCAAGAGTTGAAACCAACAGGGTATGATAATCATGTACGTAAACGAACGATAAGAGGCTGATGGTGAATCCACAGGCTTGCGCGCCGATCATCACGCGGAATGGGTTATATTTGTCGCATAGCCAACCAGCGAATAATGAAACCACCAGGCTGGAGCCCAACCCCCAATTGTTCAGATCGCCAATTCCTTGCATGTCGATGTGGAGCGTGTTCTTCCAAAGCAGCATGCCGAAAGCTCCCGCGCTAGCGCCGCAGGCGGTGATCACGTAGATCAGGAGAACATTCCGATAGATGGGCACAGATGTGCACTCCCTAAAATAGCCAACATAGTTCTCAACGAACTGCCACAACGTCTTCTTCACCTTGGGCTCCGGAGGCGGGTATTCACCTTCTTTGATACCCCAGCACATCATAAAAAAGGCAAAGGTATAGAATACACCGATCGTCACACAGATCGTGACGCGATGCGTCATGATATGCGGAAAGACATAGTGGTTGAAGGCCATGGAACTGGCCAGTGAAACAAATCGCATGGCTGCTTGCATGCGCGCCACCACCTCTTTGGGGACGACATCGCGAAACAACCAGTTGAATGCATTGCACAGCACCATGTTGAAGTAGTGGAACAGGGCGACAAAAACGCAGAAAAGGGAAAGGATCAGGGCGCTTTCTGAAAAATAGGGGGCAATCTGTGACCTGAATGCGGAGTATAGATGCGAACCGACTTGCGGGGATATGCCCATCATTAACATGGATAGGGCTGTTAACGGAGTCGCAATGGCGAGGAATGGCTTACGGCGTCCCCACGGGGTACGGCAATTATCACTCCATTGGCTGATGCCCGGCCCAAATAGCAGGTTAGCGACGCAGGCGGTACTGCCCAGATTGGCGATCAGGGTGCTGGAGGCATGCTGTTCATCGAGAAGGAGAACGATAAACCTTTGGATATTCTCGAAAATGGTGAACGCGAAATCTCCCCACAATATCCAAAAGAACAATATCAAGAGCCCCCAGAACGTGTATTTCAAAGTACCGTTTGTATAGATCCGCCTGGTGAGGGGCAGCTTATGGTTGTCGGACGGTTGGTCAACCGTAACGGAAGATTGTGCATCTAACATAGAAAAGACATCCTTCTTTGCCAAGGGATCAGATCCTCCATTTCAGGTCAACGGCCTGTTTCGTTGCCGCGCTTGTCTTGATGGCCCCGATCAATTCATCCACATCGTAACCCGTGGCGTAAGACTGCGCGCCTTGTGTATCGTGTTGGATGTTCTTGCAAAAGAAGGCAATGGCTTGGTCAAACGGCGACACAGGCGCAAAGCGGTATTCCGTGGCCCTTCCGGTCCGGTTGTCGGTATGAATCAGCAGCGAGGCCTTATGCTCGAACTGGTCCCACGCGGCGCTGAGAATTTCCAGGCGTCCGTGAGTTCCGTTGATTTCCATGCGTTCATCCCAGCCATCGCGCAGGAAGCCGATCTTGTTCAACGGATGTGCCAGGGTCTCGAAATGCACGACGCCATTTTCGGTTTCTAGAAGCGCGGCAGCCTGCAGGTCATAGTCGCGTTCCTTGGGAGTTTCCAGGGTCGCATAGAGCCGTCGGGGACGACCGAGGAGGAAACCGACCAGATCGAGTATATGGCTCCCGCCGCAGACCAGGATGCCACCGCCATAGTTGCACACCACCTGCGACTGTCCCTGGCGCGGCGTATGGAAGAACCCCTCCTTCGGGTTTTCGTCCCACAAGTCGCCCCAGCACTGGTAGGCCCGGATGTGGGTGCTGAGAATGCGGCCCAGGTCCGGCAGGAGCGCCTTGGCCTGTTCCACCGCTGGAATAAACCGTTTCATATACGAGGTATAGAAAATCGTCTTTTGCCGTTCCGCAGCCTGAACGATCTCCAGCGCGTCATCCGGATTTTCAGCAAGCGTTTTTTCGCAGATCACCGCCTTGCCTGCGGCAATCGCCGCCAGACAGACCGGCTTGTGGACGCGGCTGACCGCCGTCACATCAAGAAGGTTCACCCCCGGATCTGCGATTACCTCGCGATAGTCGGCCGTGTAGCGCGCGCCATGTTTTTCAGCCCATGGCCGCGCCGCAGATTCATTCAGGTCACAGACCCAGGCGACTTTCGCACCCGCCTTCTTCAGCCCCGAAAAATGGTATTTCGAGATATTACCGCAGCCAATCACACCCGCAACCAGATTCTTCACGTTTGTTTCTCCTCGCAGAACTGCCGGCACGCCTGCAGCATGTATTCGCGGCCAGTCATGGCGTGACGATCACCTTCAGCGCGTTCGCCGTATCCCTTGCCGTGGCCATGGCATCGGCCATGCGATCGAGGGGGAAATGGTGCGAGATCAGGGCCGAACCATCAACCACGCCTTCGCGCAGGTATTGCAGGGCCAGTGGCGTGTAGAGCGCTGGCGAGGCAAACGAGGCCCGTAATTGCAGCTTCTTAAAATGAAAGGCATTGGCGTCAAAGCGGCAGAAGGCGTTATCCCCATGTCCAATGCCGATGAAGGACACAATGGCTCCCTTGCAGGCAACGCGGAAAGCATCGTTCAGCGTTGGCGGCGGTGTGGTGACGAGTACGCGGTCAATGGCGCACCCGAAATCTACCTGGTCGAGCGGTGTTTCCACGGGATCGATAATACGATCCACGCCAATACGGCGGGCCGCTTCGATGCGTATTTTTTCGCGGCTGAAGGCGCTGAGGAATACACGCCGCGCACCCATGCGGCGCACCAGCGAGAGCGCCATCAGGCCGATGGGGCCCGGACCGAGCAGCAGCACATTGGAAGTCGGCTGGATATCCGCCAGCCGCACCAGGTCAATCGCCACGCCCAGGGGTTCACTCAGGCACGCCACATCGGGTGGCACATCCTCACAGGGAATGGCGCAGATGGCCGGCACGATGACTTCCTCGGCAAAGCCGAACGAGCCCGTGAAGAAGAAGCTTTGTATATTCGTGCACAATTCCTGGCGCGTGTTGCGGCAGGCGTCGCACCGACCGCAGGGTGTGGCGGACTCCAACACCACCTTTTGCCCAGGCTTCAGCCCAAACACGGCAGACCCCGTCTCAGCAATCACGCCTGCAATTTCATGACCAAAGAGCTGGTCCTTGTCCGCCTCAGCCGGATTATCCTGCAAATCCGTACCGCAAATCCCGCAGGCCGTAACCCGCACACGAATCTGGTCCGGTGCCAAGGCACGGGAGGGAATGTCTTTTACAACGATGGTGCGACCCTTTTTGCTGGCTGCTTTCAATGGCTATTTCTCTCCTTGATTAGATTCCCGAAACTTTGAGTTTTTTGAAGGCGATTGAACATCTGCCGCAGCCGGACATTCCCGGGTTGACGGACTGAATGGCTACGCCAATGCACTCGCCGGCCTTGAGTTCGATCGTCTCGCCGATGCTGGCGTTGTCCTTGGACTTGAGTTCCAGGGACTTGACCTCCTTGATGGTCTTCAACGCTGAATCAAGAACAACCACTCGTAGCTTGGCGTTGCCCGCGGTCGGGGACTTCACGGCAACGGTTCCATCGATCTCAAGCTTGAACTTGCCGGCGCCATTTGGCTTGAACGTCACCAGCGAACTGGGGCCATCGCCAGGAAAAGTCGTGCCATCGGCGCAAGAAAGAGTGGTCTCGATGTATTGACAGGCGGGATCTTCCCCATGACCTTCGGCAAGCTTGGTTCCTTCTGCGGATCTCCAGACGAAATTGAAGTTGTAGGCCAGGCCGTAAACCATCGGCTTGAAGGCACCGGTTTCATCCGCCTGGTAATAGAGACCCCAACTTGCACCCTGGTCGGACATCGGATTGCCCAGATCCTCCGTCCAGTTGTGGTCTCCCACCCAGACACTCGGAGCATGCCCATTGATTCCAGGCAGCGTCCATTCACCCGCCTGACAGACGGAAACCAAAGCCAAAAATGAAAGGGAGGCAACGAGACTCTTGCTGGACATAGGATGCTCCTTGCTGTCTATCGTTCGGTTCTATTGAACTGTTTCCACTACACGCAATCTGCCGTATTTCTCGGGATCCTTGCTTTCCGTGATGCCGCCGCCGAAACGGATGATGTGCCGGTCGCCGCCCTTGTCGGCATCGTTGACCGCCAGGGAGAATCCGAGTTGCGCGCCGACGGGCGGCGCCTCCTTCAAGCCCAGCGTCGCCCAGGGCAGCAGAATGTCGTAAACAGTCTGGACACCCGCGCGCGTGACCTTGGCAACGACCAGCGGCTCGCTGCGCCCGGCCCGGAAATCCGGACAATCGGCACGCGAGCGCCACACCATCGGGGAGCCGCCAGCGGACGGGAGGCCCACGCTGTACTCGAAGATTCTGTGGCCGTTAAACCGTCCGTCGCCAATGTTGTTGTATTGCCACTCCTTGCCCGCATCCACGTCCAGGGCGATTTGCAGGGAATCCTCTCGCCATATCATATCCGGGGACTGTGTCTGCAAATGAACATCATCCGCCACCTCAACCTTGAGATGAAACCCCTTGGAGCCAATGGCAGTTCTCAATTGGGCGGAACAGTCGGAAGCGGCTATTTCCTTGAACTGGGGATTCAGCATTCCCTTGGCCGCCAGGTCAGGCCCCCATTTTGAAATATCAACCGCATGCTGACGACTCCAGTCAACATCTCCATCAGCGCCTTCCGCAAGCATGGGGCAATCCATGACGGTCTGGTCAAAATCCTTCTGCAGGCGGAATGGAGTTCCACATGCGGATTCGACCACGAAGACGCCCTTCATCCGGGCCCCATTCTTGAAACCGGGGACGGACAGGGACAGCGTGCAGGCTTGCCCTTGCGCCACGTCCATCGTGGCGGTGGCCGCTTCTCCGGATTCCAAGGTGAGCGTGCCCTTGGCCTTGCCGTCAATGGACGACCGCAGGTTGGCCGCCGCAAGCATGGATCGGCCATCGGCCGCCAGCGTGCAGGCCAGCGACGAGAACGTGATGGGCGCCATGACCGTGACCGGCTGTCCGGCCAACATCCCCGCCTCCGTCCGCCCCAGGAGCAGGTAGGCACCGGTTCTGGCCGTGCGGGAGACTTGCGCGGCATCGCCCGCCACGTCGATGCCGGAGATTGAAGATGCCCCCTTCAACGTGACCTTGAATGACCCGCCCGGAACCGTTGAAACAGTTGGCAACTCCCGCAGTTCGAGGAACGGAGCAGCCGCGGGCAGCTCAAAGAACATGGGACTTGGCGAGAGTCTGACCGCGCTGGAACCGGTAGCCAGTTGCAGGGGTCGGCCCATCATGTCCGTTGCCTTCACGGGGATTCCCGGCAACTGGAAATCCTCCTCACCCTCGCAAGTCCAGGCGACACCGACAAACCTGTCGCCGGCTTTGCCCAGCACCAAGTTGATATTAGGAGAGAGGCGGAACCACCGGGCGTCACCGCGTTTGATCTCCGAAAGCCATTTCACCGTGTTGACGTAGACAGGATAGGAGGGGCTCGGCGTGCCGTCGTCGCGGAGGAGCGCGTAGCCACACGTGCCAATTTGGAAGCAGAAGTAGGTGATGTTATCGACCGGTTGTGCTGCCAGAAGCGAAAGCGAGCGGGCGACATAGCGCGAGCGCGTCTCCTGTGAAACGGCCTTCTGCCAGTCTATGGGCGGCGAGTTCCAGCCGAACTCACTGACATGAACCGGCATGTCTCCTTTGCCGGCCTCCTTCAGACTGGCGCACATCTGGATGACCCTGTCGATGAACTCGTCTTCGGAAGGGGTGCCATTGACATAAGCGTGGATGTTCACGCCGTCGAAAGCGTCAAACATTCCGCCTTTCAGGTATTTCCGGAACTCATCCATGTTGATGGAATAGACGGCGGGGCCGAAGACCTTCACTTTGGGGTTGCCGCGTTTGGCGCCGGTCGCCATGGCGACGTTGAATTTGATAAAGTCGTCGATACTGCCGCTCCAGCAGGCGTTGCCTTCGTTGTAGGCCGAGAAATACTCCAAATCGGGATTGGCCTTGGCGAAGGCTTCGAAAACCACAATACCCCCCAAACAACCAATAGAATACATTGCTCCATTTTTTAAATAGGCAAATTTTGCAATTACATCTGTTCCCCTAACAGTGAATTCTCTAACTATATAAG
>Ga0118677_10004285_pt1 | contig 26151 bp, 16 predicted proteins | sample AliMusrvi5mmetaG_FD_86154 | JGI IMG/M metagenome (GOLD analysis project Ga0118677, IMG submission 86154)
ACATATGCCTTCATAATAAACCCTCCTGTAATATTATATCAGCCGTACCGTTACAGTATGCCACGGGTACGACAAAAGAAAAACACTTCCCTGCGAGTCACCCGGTTGAAATTAAATGGCTGGAATAATTTGTATCAATCCCAAAAAATACCGGTAGGATCGGCTCTCACTTCAATAATCAGCTTTTCGAGAGAATCCCTGTTTCTGCCGGTCGGGTACGGCTGCCGCCTGTTTTTACGGTCATACCAGTATAACGTCCAGACGTTCCGATCCGTGCTAAGCTCAAACTGTGCCACGGTAACGCTGTTCAGAATTTTCGGGTCTATAAACAGGGGACGGGATTCAACAAGGGTCACCCGATTCCCCCGTACGGTAAATTCAAGACGGACAGAGTCATCAGTCCGGTCACGGCAGAATTCGCCAAGCAGCTCTTTTACTCGTTCCAGCTCCTCTAGAGGTAATGACATTCTGCACTGATTTCCTTTGTTGGTCTGGATATGTCTACTTTTCCGATTCAGTTACAGCGAACTGCGCTGGAGCTTTTCAGTCCGGTACATTACTACGTCAGCCTCAGCCATGATCCTGCCATCAAGCTCAATCCTTCCCTTCACATCCACCAGACGACGGCGCTCTCCCGTCACTTCGCCGAGCACAGTAACCACCGACCCGGTCGGGACCGGTGCCTTGTAACGTATCCTGATTTCACCGGTAACGACTGAAAGTCCGCAACACATGCAGGCCTGTGCGCAGATTTCGTCCAATAACGCCGAAATGATGCCACCATGGGTCACCCCTTGCCACCCCTGGAATTCAGCGCCAATGCACACACGAGTTTCGGCCCGGCGCTTCACGGGATCAACGGTAAATTCAGCTTTGAAACCGATCGGGTTTTCTTTGCCACATATGAAGCAACGACCATCATCTACTATCTGCACTGCACATTCTCCTAATTGGGTTTATGTTTTAACTGGATTGAACATATGTACATCGCAAACAGGAATGAACTTCCCAGGAATTCTGACTGTCCAAAATAATTTAATGCACCATGGTAATTGTTCCGCCACATGTGACCACGCGAAAATAATTTTCCAGTCTACTAGACCACGTGCCGCAATGAAATGTTTTTTTGGAGGGGCAAGAAACGACTCGTCATAATTTGAGAGCCGTGTGTAGCAATAGTCCGGCAGGAAAACAGGAGATAATCGATGTAGATATCTGAAATAATATGTGGTCAGACAGGAGACCGCAAGCGAGCATCCACAGCCACTCGCACCCTGAGTTCGTATCTTTGCAAGCCTGTTTCTAAATTTCAGGGAGTGAGGGCACCCATGGTTTTGTGGCATCCAGCGCAGGTCATAGGGCGACCTTCGTTATGCAGGTTATGACAATTAACACAATTCTTATGGGCCCATTCCTTGCCAAATCCCTTGATTTTGCCGATTTGATCTTCGTGGCACACCGAGCACATCCCGACTTTTTCGACTTGATGGGCTTTATGATCAAATTCGACACCATGCCGCATGATAATAACATCACCGGCATATACATTTGATACGGATAATGCAATGGCACATACCAGCATTTTCTTCATCTCGTACCTCCGTTGCCAATTCAATATTTTCCGGGTTTGTCGTTTGCCTTCATTTTCAGCGTTTTATTCAGGTCACCATTGTCCACTTCGGAATGCAATTCGGCAGGCGACAGTATCAGTATTTGTTCTCTACAGAAAGAGTATCAACAATACCGGAAAATGCAATCCTGGCAGCACTTTTTCTCCATCAAACCAATTCAATTGTGTCTCGACAAGACTCATTACATCATTTTCCTACTGACGTATCTATAGACAAATTAATAGACAATGAACTACCCCGCAGCAAGCTACGGGGTATCTTAAAACAGCGTAAGCTGTTCCCGATGTAGTTGCTGATATTCTTTTTCACGGCCTTGGTTGCGGACATACTTTGCAATGGTTTCTTCATTGCCTTTTTGTCCAACGGTGTTAACAAAGTATCCTTTTGACCAAAACTCACCCCCCCATAGTTTCTTTTTTACCGATGGGACAAGCCGAAAAACTTCTCGGGCGGTTATGCTCTTTACAATACGAGCCAGCTGAGTTGGGCTATACATAGGCACCGATTGCACAAGAAAATGAACGTGATCGCAATCAGTTCCTATCTCGATAAATCTGATTTCGTACCGTTTAGCAATCTCAAGGCAAATTTCCTTAAGTCGAGCATCTACCTCATCGGTGAAAACGACTCGACGATACTTCGCTGGACACACCAGATGGTATAACAATACAGAAACATTATGACTTTTGTGTATATACTCACTCACAAAACCAATATGTCACACTAAAAGCAGCGAAGCAAGCTTCGGGGAATATAACCCGGAGAGATTTAGTTCCGGTGAATACACCGTCAGTAGAGCAGTGGGAAAGCCAACCCTCCATTATGCCCTGCCGATACTTGACGATGCAGGAAACCCCAAATTAGTCCTATACGCAGCCCTCGATCTCACTCGCTTTAAAAGTCAGTTTGACACCCAGCACTTTCCCAAAAACTCTGCATTTAGCTTAATAGATCACAAAGGTATTTTACTTTATCGATATCCGGAACTGAGTAGATTAATTAATGGTACTCCTGATAATCCCAATTTATGGAAACACCTGACAGGTGATCAGGAAAACGGGGTTTTCATCGATATCGGTCGTGACGGAGTAAAGCGGGTATTCGGTTTTCAGCGGTTACGCCTTAATCCCAGTGAACCGCCATTTCTTTACATCAGGGCTTCTGTACCAAATGAATTTGTCCTCTCAAAAACCTATAAATATATCGGCGTAATTCTGGCTATTTCGTTGGCAGCTCTGTTCGTTTCATATCTCCTATCCAATATTCTGGCAAAAGTATCATTTATTCAACCGATAGAAAAATTGTCCTCAACGATAAGAGCAGTTGAAGACGGAAACCTTTCTGCAAGAATCGGAATAACTGATCAAAACGATGAAATAGGCCAACTTGCAAAATCTTTTGATGCTATGACTGAGTCACTTGCCGAAAAAGAGAATGCCAGAAAACTGGCTGAGGATTTACTGCATGATAAAAACAAACAACTGGAACTCGAAGTAATTGAAAGAGAAAAAAACGAGCAGCTTTTTAGAGACCTGTTTCAAAATGCTGCAGATCCAATCTATATCTCTGATCTGTATGGAAAAATACTGAATGCCAACAACCAGGCCTGTGATGAGCTTGGATACTCATACGAAGAACTGCTCACCAAACAGATCACGGACCTTGATGCCGGTTACCAGGATCCTGAAAAAGTCAAAGCGTTTTTTAAGAGCTTGACAGAAATAAAATCAGTGACATTTGAAACGGAGCACCGTCGCAAAGACAATTCACAATTCCACGTTGAAATTCATACCAGTTGCATCAATTATCATGGAAGTCCCGCAATCATGGGGGTTGTCCGAAACATCGACGAACGCAAGCGAATTGCTGAAGAGCACCTAAAGCTTGAGCATCAGTTACTCCACGCTCAGAAATTGGAGAGTTTGGGGGTTCTGGCTGGTGGTATTGCCCATGACTTCAACAATATTCTGACGTCAATAATCGGCAACGCCGAATTGGCGTTGCTTCGTATAAACAAGGAATCACCTGGCGTGGATAACCTGCATAAGATCGAGGATGCCGCTGCCCGAGCTGCCGATCTTGCCAAACAAATGTTGGCTTACTCCGGTAAAGGGAAGTTCGTGATTGAAAATATCAATCTGAACCTGCTACTGCAAGATATGCTGCACATGCTGGAAGTCTCTATCTCCAAGAAGGCCGTATTGCGACTCAATTTGGTCCCTGATCTTCCCTCGGTGGAAGCAGACGCCACTCAGATACGCCAGATTGTCATGAACCTGGTCATCAATGCTTCGGAGGCAATCGGCGAAAAAAGTGGCGTCATTGCCGTTACCACAGGCTGCATGGACTGCAACAAGGACTACCTGAAAGATGTCTGGCTTGATGAGAACCTTAATCAAGGCCTCTACGTCTATCTTGAGATTGCAGACACCGGCTGTGGTATGGATAAGCATACACTTGCAAAGCTTTTCGACCCATTCTTTACCACCAAGTTTACCGGGCGTGGTTTGGGAATGGCTGCCGTACTAGGTATTGTAAGGGGACACAAGGGTGCTATCAAGGTTTACAGTGAACTAGGTAAAGGTACCAGTTTCAAGATCCTCTTGCCGGCATCAGGCAAACCGGCCAATATTTTCAACCACATAGCTTGCGAGGATAATTGGAAAGGCACCGGAACAGTATTATTAGTGGATGACGAAGAAACCGTGCGGGGCATAGGTAAAGATATGCTTCAGGAATTTGGTTTCACAACCATCACCGCTGATGACGGCAGGGAAGCGGTAGAGATCTTCAAAAAAACACCTGGCATTTCTTTCGTAATCCTTGATCTCACCATGCCACACATGGACGGCGAGCAATGTTTCCGAGAGCTCAGACTGCTTAAGCCGGATGTTAAGGTAATTATGTCCAGCGGATTTAGCGAACATGAAGTCACCCAGAAATTTATGGGGAAGGGCTTGGCGGGATTTATTCAGAAACCGTATAAATTGTCAGCACTGAAAGAGGCAATACAGAAAATTTAACGACCGAAATAACAATGAACTGATTCTTCAAGATCTGGTCCGCAAATTCAAACTGGCCTAAATGACATGTGGAAAAAGGGTGGTATATTTGTAATGATCATGGGTTTCGGCAAGGAATTTATTTGTGATGAATTGGAGAATGTAGAATAACCGTACTTGATAGACTACGACACATTTAGAGGGCAACGATGACATTTCCGGTTACATTTCGCTCGAAATATGGGAATGCCCATGCGCAATTTTCTTAATTTGCCCATCCGCTGGCAAATGTTCTTGATTGTGTTTATTGTTGCCTTACCCACACTGGGCACCCTTGTGTCTACTTTAGTATCAGAAAGGCATGCGGCTCGTGACCGGGCTATTAATGATGCCCAGAAGCTTGCATCCAGCATTGCGACAGAAGAACAAAATCTGGTGGCTGGCGTACATCAGTTATTAACTGTACTGACACAATTACCTGAACTGAGGTCTCAAAACAGCCAGAAGCTGAACCCCATCCTCGCAGATATCCTTAGAAAGAATCCCCTATACACCAATATTAATGTAACCGACCGAAATGGTGTCGTTTGGGCCTCCGCAGTTCCACTCAATCAGCCTACCAGCCAGTCTGACAAACGTTTTTTCAAGAATGCGATCTCATCTGGAAGATTCTCTTCAGGTGAGTATACTGTCGGCAATATTACAAAAAAGCAGTCATTTCACTTTGCACTACCCTATTGGGATCAGTATGGGGAAATTAGTGGCGTCATCGGATGCGGAATTGATATATCAAGCTTTAAACACATCCTTGATAGATCAAAATTACCCGCAAATTCGAACTTTTCGATCGTCGATCACCGAGGCGTAATTATTACAAGAGCGCTGGAAACGGAAAAATTCACTGGCAAACCTGATGATCCTGAAAATTTCAGGATTATGAGGGATAAAGACGATGAAGGGTGGTTTTATAACTATGCCCGTGCGTTAGACGGCATAAACAGGTATGCATATTTTATTAAATTAAGACTTAAAGATGAATCAGAACCGTACATGTACATCAGAGCTGGCGTGCCTGTGGGGTCTGTTTATTCTGTAGCATCAATGCCAATAATAAGAAGCCTTTCAGTATTATGCATAGCTCTGTTCGCAGCCTGTGCCTCAGCCTACTATATCAGTAAGAAGTCGATACTTGAACGGGTAGAACATCTTAAAGCTGCTGCCAATCAAATCAAATTCGGAAATCGTGCCATCAAATTCTCAGACAATGTAAAGGGTGGTGAGTTTGGAGAACTCGCAGAGTCTTTTGATTCAATGGCTAACCAACTTGTTACTCAAGAACTCGACCTGGCTAACAGTAAAAGATTCTTAAACACAATTATCGAAACGGAACCCGAATGTATCAAAATGATTGATATTGACGGTAACCTTTTGATGATGAACTCTGCAGGTTTGGCGATGATTCAAGCAGATTCTTTTGAACAGGTAAAAGGGAAGTGTGTATGCCCTTTGATAACAGAGCCATATAGAACTGACTTCATGGCACTGACAAAAAAAGTATTTCAAGGGATGTCCGGAACGCTTGAGTTTGAAACGGTAGGACTCAAAGGGAGGCATGTCTGGCTGGAAACCCATGCGGTGCCATTTCGGGATGAACATGGTGAAATCAATGCACTACTCGGCATTACCCGCGACACGACCGAGCGCAAACAGGCAAGTGAACAATTGTTACGAGTCATGCGTGAACAAAGTGTTATCCTTGACAATTCGCCTATCGGCATTTGCCTAATAGTAGGCAGAAAGATTGTCTGGGCCAATGAAAAGTTGGCAAAGATACTACGCTATTCCAAATCAGAGCTGGAGGGGGATACTTCTCAAAAATTATATCCTTCACAAGAGGCTTATAAACAACTGGGTAAAGATGCTTATCCGGAAATTGCTCAGGGACGTGAATATGTAACCGTTCAAGAACTTATTCGTGGAGATGGCTCTCATATGTGGGGCAGATATAACGGAAAAGCCGTTGATTCCTCAGATTTGGATAAAGGTACCATCTGGATACTCGAAGACATCACTGATCGCAGGCTGGCTGAAGAACAGCAAAGCCAGTTTGCCGCAATTATTACCTCATCCACCGATGCTATCATCAGTAAAACCTTGGAAGGAATTGTCACCAGCTGGAATCCTGCCGCCGAAAGAATGTTCGGCTACTCTCAACAAGAAATGCTTGGGCAGTCAATGGCACTGCTCATGCCACCGGATCGAACTGAAGAAGAAGTTCATATTTTAGATAGTATTAAACGTGGAATAAATATTGAGCATTATGAAACAACCCGTCTCAAAAAAAACGGCGATACTTTCCCTGTTTCGGTAACCATCTCACCAATCATTGACAAATCGGGAGCTATCACTGGTGCGTCAAAAATTGTCCGTGACATCAGCGAACGGAAAAAGGAAGAACAAGAAAAGCATGCTCTGGAACAACAATTCCTCCAAGCCCAGAAAATGGAAAGCCTTGGCGTGTTGGCAGGTGGAATTGCCCATGACTTTAACAACATCCTGGCCATTATCAAGGGCAACTGTTCTCTTGCCATGATGGATGAAAAAAATTGTGAAGCCTATATTGGCAAAATTGACAAAGCCACCGATAGAGCTGCCGGACTTTGCCGTCAGATGCTCACCTATGCTGGCAAGGCCCAGTTCACTTCATCTCAGATAAATTTGTGGATGCTGGTAGATGAAATGGTCAACATGCTGCGAACGACCCTCCCTCAAAATGTTGTAATAAAGCCAAACATCAAGTCCGATATCCCCTTTGTTAACGGTGATGCCAGCCAGATCAGACAGATAGTGATGAATTTGATCATTAATGCTGCAGAAGCTATCGGTGATAATCAGGGGGAAATTCAGGTATCACTCACAAAAGAAGTAATTAAAGGTGGCCAAATAGTTAATGATTATCACGCAAAAGCAATTCCCCCTGGTTGGTATGACTGCTTAGAGGTTACTGATACCGGGTGCGGCATGGACGATGAAACCATGCAACGAATCTTTGAACCATTCTTTACCACAAAATTCACTGGTAGAGGCTTGGGCATGTCGGCTGTTTTGGGCATCATAATGTCTCACAACGGCTCACTGCAGCTATTTAGCAGGCCTGGACAGGGCACGACATTCAAAATTTACCTGCCGGTGCTAATCAACGATTCTGCAGAGGAGTCTTTGGACCTAACCGTTTCATCTGAACCCTGGACAGGTAGCGGCACAATACTTTTGGTTGAAGATGAGGAGTTGATCAGAGAAATTGCGAAAGACATGCTGCAGATGCTGGGTTTCACTGTTATAGATGCCCTGAACGGGCAGGAAGCGCTAGATCTTTACAAAAAAAGTGCAGAATCTGTTGTTTGTGTGGTAACAGACTTGGGAATGCCAGTGATGGATGGTTACAACTTATTCAGTGAACTAAAGAAGCTGAAACCAAACCTCCCGATAGTAGTTTCCAGCGGGTTTGGCGAATCGGTCGTCACTACTCGGATAGCACTGGAAGCTATTGCTGGTTTAGTGAGCAAGCCTTATAGTTTTGATAAATTGCGTGAAGTTATGAAGAATGTTTTTGATCTGAAAATTGGTCCGGCATGAAGCGTAGCAAAGGCACTATGCTATTCCTCAAGGTTCATATGTATCCCTGACATTTACGGATCAAGGATGTGGCATCTCTGAAACCGATCTGAAAAAAATATTCGACCCATACTTTACTACGAAGTCAACGGGAAACGGATTAGGGCTTGCCACGGTTAATTCCATAATTCGCAAGCACGGCGGACACGTCTGTGTCACTTCTGTAGTTGGCAAGGGGACTACATTCTCTATTCTTCTTCCGTCCATTGGAAATATCGCTCTAGATTGCCTAGAATGTTTTGACACGCAATTGATTGATGAGCATATAGGTGGTCCGGTGCTTGTTCTGGATGGCGAAGAGTTAATTCTATTCATTTCAACCGAAATACTGGAGCATCTCGGATACCGTGTGTCATCATGCAAGAACGGTGCTGAAGCCGTTTTACAGTACAAGGCAGCAATGGAAAACGGAACACCATTTTCTGCAGTTATCAAGGATTGCCAGGTCCCCCTAAATGATAAAAATAACTATTATTAGAGCAGCACTTTTCACGGTATCATGTGCTATTTTTCTCAACATTACTCCTATCGTAATGGCTGCAGAACCTTCAAAGGCCACTAAAAAAGTTTTCGTGGCAGTCCCTCCCGATTTTCCTCCAACATATTATCGAGACTCTCAGACCGGTAAACCCAAGGGTTTTGCCATTGACGTAATGGAAGAGGTCGCGAAACGCGCTGGTCTGGAAGTCGAATATGTTTTTGGCCGTCCCTGGGACGATCTTCTGGATATGCTGTCAACGGGCAAGGCCGATCTCATTCCTAACCTAACTATTAACGATGTCAGAAAAGAGAAGTTCAATTTTACTGCCACAGTTGAAACAGTACCAGTAAACCTGACCGTTAGAGCAGATAGCAATCTCAACAAATTGATCCCGGGAATAAAAGTTGGCTGCATAAAAGGCAGCATCTCACATGATGTACTAAAACCACGCTCCGACATCCAGTTGATAACCTATGATAGCCTCCAGCATATGTTGTTCGATCTTTTAGCTGGCCAGTTAGATATGATTTCCACCCCAACCCCCAACGTCATGAAGATGGCTATAGATGCCGGTGTTGATGCAAAGTTGAAAGTTTTATACCCCTCACTCAGGGAAAGCAAACGAGCAATGGCTGTACGCAAAAATGACGTGGATCTTTTGAATCGCTTAAATTCGGCAATTGAAGGTTTTGTAGGTTCGGATAAATACAAGGAAATTTACAGCAAATGGTGGGGTAAACCGAACCCTTATTGGACAACGGCCAGAGTTGAAATGCTCGCAGGCGCTATATTTCTCATTACCATAATAGGCATGGCAATTTGGCGATATTACACTATTTCGTCCCTGAATTCACAACTCCATCGGTCAGAGAAAAAATATCGGGAACTGTTCAACGGATCAAGCGATGCCGTGTTCGTTAGAGAATTCAGTGATTCAGAAGGTTATGGCTCTCTTCTAGAAATCAATGACACAGCTTGTCGTCTCCTCGGATATTCCCGTGGTGAACTGTCAAATTTATCCGTAACAGATATAAATGTTCCGAGTCGAATCAAAACAATCGAAAAAGCCCAAGATGCCCTGGTAAATATCGGAAAGTATGTCTATGAAAGTGTTCATAAGACCAAGGATGGTACAGAAATACCGGTTGAGATAAATGCCCGCAAGTTTGAGCTTGAGGGTAAGACGGTTGTGTTGTCAATTGTAAGAGACATTACTGAGCGCAAAGCATCAGAGAAATCCCTGCGGGACAGTGAAGCCCATTATCGTTCCCTGTTTGACAGTTCACTGATTGGGGTGGCCGTTACAGACAAGAATTTTAGATTTATCGAAGTAAATGATGCATTCTGCGGCTTGTTGGAATACCAAAAGGATGAGCTAATCTATAAGCTCGGGATTTCCGATGTCAGTTATCCCGATGACACTGTCAAGAGCATTGAGATGGTTAAAAAGCTCATGAATAATGAGATAGATCATTATTCTATTGAGAAACGTTATAAGTCAAAATCGGGAAAAGTGATTGATGCGATAATATTTGTCCGGAGCATACATGCCAGTGATGGGCAGTATAACGGATCCGTTGCAACAGTTCTTGATTTGTCCGAACTCAAGCGTGCAGAAGAAACTCTGAAAAAACGTGAAGAAACCCATCACAAGATAATTTCTTCAGCCATGGATGGTTTCATTCTGGCAAACCCCCATGCAAAAATACTGGAGGTCAATGAATCATACTGTCGAATGTCCGGCTACAGTATGGAGGAATTATTACAACTTAACCTAGCTGATCTTGATGTAATCGAACATGAGGAAGATACGATTGCTCATAACAAAAAAATAATGGAACAGGGCATGGACCGGTTTATTACTCAACATCGCCGAAAGGATGGTTCTATTTTTGATGTGGAAGTTAGCTCAATGTTTATTGATGTTGATGGCGGCATGTTTGTTGGTTTCCTCCGTGATGTGACTGAGAGCAAAAAGGCTGAAGAGACTCTGCGTCGATCCGAAGAAAAATTTTCTGTTATCTTCAAAACATCACCAGACTCCATAAATATCAACACGCTTGACGATGCCGTGTTTGTCGATGTTAACGAAGGTTTCACCAGCATGCTCGGTTACTCACGGGATGAGGTAATCGGAGTACCTTCAATCTCAATGGGTGTGTGGGTTGATGCTGGTGACAGAGCAAGGCTTGCTCGTCAATTGCGTGAAACTGGTAGTGTCAAAAATCTTGAAGCCAAGCTGCGTCGTAAAGATGGCGCTATTATTACAGCCCTGGTATCGTCCAGCCTGATTGAAATACACAGCATTCCCTGCACCTTAAATATAGCCCGAGACATCACAGAGCGTGACAGCATCCAGATGGAACAGCTTAAGCTCCAAAAGCTTGAGTCTCTAGGAACCCTAGCTGGTGGTATTGCCCATGACTTCAACAACATCCTGACCGGTATCATGGGTAATATATCATTTGCCCAAATGCTTCATGATCCTACACACAAGGCCTATAAACTCCTTGAGTCTGCTGAGAAAGCATCACTCCGGGCAAAAGAGCTTGCCCAACAGCTTCTTACATTTGCTAAAGGTGGTGAACCCCTCAAAAAGGTAGTTTCTATTAAGAGTATCATTGATGAATCAGCTTCTTTCGTTCTTCGTGGCACTAACATAAAAAGTATACTCTCCATACCTGAAAACCTGCATGCTGTAGAAGCTGATGGCGGGCAACTCAGTCAAGCTTTCAATAACATAATCATCAATGCAACACAGGCGATGCCTAGTGGCGGAACAATCAGTATAACAGGACAAAATATAGTGCTTTCTGACGCCAACCCATTGCTTCAGTCAGCAGGTTCCTATGTGAAAATTGATTTCACTGACCAAGGATGTGGAATCTCCGAAACCGACCTGAATAGAATATTCGATCCATATTTCACAACCAAATCGGCAGGAAGCGGCCTTGGCCTGGCATCAGTCTATTCCATCATCAATAGGCATGACGGTAAAATCACGGTATCGTCAGAAGTCGGGAAAGGAACTACGTTCACAATATACCTGCCATCAACTAATAAGGTTTCTTATGAATCCCCGCTTCTGCTAAATTCGATGGAAATAAGCGTTGAAGCTGGCGGTGCCATTCTTGTTATGGACGATGAACAAATGATTCGGGAACTTGCGAGTGAAATGCTGGAATATCTCGGCTATCAGGTTGCTACTTGCTCCGAAGGGGCTGAAGCTGTATCTCTATTTTATACTGCCAAAGAGAAGGGAACACCATATCGAGCAGTATTAATGGACTTGACAGTTCCTGGCGGAATGGGTGGCAAAGAAGCGGCTCAGATGATCTTGGAAAATTCACCAGATGCCTGCCTCATCGTCTCCAGTGGTTACTCAAATGACCCAATTATGAGTAATTATCTTGAGCATGGCTTTAAGGGGGCTATTAGTAAGCCGTACAAAGCTGCTGAAGTTAAGCAACTGTTGAGTGCGCTGCATTTGTGATAAGCGTGGTACGTGACAAGAAATTTAAGTACCTTCAGACCCACCGGTACAAATTCGTAATTTTGATTTTAACCCGTGGAGTAAAACAAAACTGTTGCGGCAAACAAGTAATCGCGGTATTCCGCCAGTTAAAGGCCATTGTAGAGTTCGAACACACCACACTCAGCAGCTTTCGTTTCTCATCAGGAGTCTGAGTGGACGGCGTTTTGCGCGGGTTCAGACTTAGTGTCGCTGATAGTAGCGCAACTCTCCACCCAAGATCACTTATAAAAGGTGCACTTTCGACTTGAAACCGCCCTTTCAAATTCAGTAATAACACCAGACCGGCATTGCTGCATCCCCCTTACGACCCCTACGAATATTTTCGAAGTGCGACATTTCTCCCATCCCCTAAAGTTCGTTTTAATTACAGACACATAGCCGTTACCCAACGAGCTTCCTGTGCATATTTTCCCACTCCTCTTGAAACTCATATTTAATCAACATACTGATATTTAGGTCTTTTTCGTTTTGGCACAACATCTGCTTATAGAGACAAAGGATAGGAACTGAAAAATATTCCTAAATCAACGGCAAAAACAATAAATGACGACAAAACTGAAAGCGTCGAACACTTACAGTATCCACAACTACTCTGATGCGCTATAGCTAAAATTAAAGGAGAAACACACAATGTCACTTAAAGTACGATTAAACCTCACGGTAGTGCTCGTATTCGTCACAGTAATCGGGTTGCTGGTAGGAATCACCTATTACAGTTCCAACAAAAACATGGGGAAGCTTCTTGAAGAAAGTCATATCGGTATTGCACGAGACAACGCTGCCAACGTGGAAACCTGGATTCAAGCTAAGTTAAGTGTCATTGATGCTGGAGCTAAAGATTTGGCTAAATATCCGGACTTGACAAGGGAGCCGATTCTGAACTTGGCAAAAACCATCCATGCTGCCGGCAACTTTCTGAAGGTCTACCCTTCTTACGAAGATGGATCGTCAGTCTATTCCGACAATTGGCAACCGCCGGCTGATTTTGATCCACGCAAGCGCCCTTGGTACGTCAAGGCAAAAGCGGATATGAAGCCGGGTGTGACAGATCCTTTCATTAGTACATCAAGTGGCCTGCCAAATATCTCGTTCATGAGTCCGATTGTAAGTAATGGCAAATTTATCGGAGTCATTGGCTCAGGTGTATTGCTTGACGATATTGTCAAAAGGGTTCTCAGCGTAAAACTTGGTGCTACCGGATATGCCTATATTATTGACAAGGAAGGTAAAATTCTGATTCATCCCAAAGCTGAACTTTCAATGAAAAAAAAGATGCAGGAACTTGTTCCTGAACTGGCAGAATTGCCTGAAAAGCTGAAGGCCTCACCTTCCGGTCATATGGAATATACACAGAATGGTGACAGAAAGCTGATGTCTTATTCCATTATCCCATCAACAGGCTGGTTCCTGTGCGTTACCCAGGACAAATCAGAAATGTTTGCCCCTGTTAAAACGCAGCTGGCAACCCTGGTTGGTGTTGGCGCAGTTTCCCTGGCCATTGGTCTTGTAGTAATCATCTTCTCGCTTCTTTATCTGCTTAAACCACTGACCGCACTGTATGAGCGTGTTGCCGATCTTGCAGAAGGAGAAGGTGACCTTACCAAAAGGATTGATGTCGGCACCCGTAAAGATGAAATAGGCATGCTCGCAGATAAGCTCAACCATTTTATTGGTAATGTGCAGCAAATAATCCGTCAGATTGCGACCGCATCTCAATCACTGGCTCAGGAATCAAGCCAACTGAACGGTACTTCTGCAACAATATCGGTTGGTGCTGAAGAAGTAGCTGCACAGACGGTAACCGTTGCCACAGCCAGTGAAGAGATGGCAGCGACAGCCGCCGATATAGCCAGCAATTGCCATAAGGCCGCAGATAATGCCAGGCTGGCAGCAGACGCCACAGAGACCGGTTTCAAGGTTGTTACAACGACGGTCAACGGAATTCGTGACCGTGGTGAACAGACCAGAGTAAATGCCTGCTCCATATCTTCCCTTGGTGAACGTTCGGAACAGATCGGCGCAATCGTAGCAACAATCGAAGATATTGCCGACCAGACCAATCTGCTGGCGCTTAATGCCGCCATCGAAGCCGCCCGTGCCGGTGAGCAGGGACGTGGTTTTGCCGTGGTTGCAGATGAAGTAAGGGCCCTTGCAGAACGCACTACCCGTGCTACGAAAGAAATCAGTGACATGATCAAGGCGATTCAGCATGAGACCAGATCTGCAATGAGTTCAATGGAAGATGGAGTGAAGCAGTCTGAACGCGGGATTGAAGAAGCTGCGCAACTTGAGGACTCCCTGCGCAGGATACTTGACCAGGTTAACGGCGTAACCATGCAGGTTAGCCAAATTGCCACAGCAGCGGAAGAACAGACTGCGACAACCAACGATATCACCAATAACATTCAAAACGTGACAGAAGCCGTCCAGCAAACAGCGCTTGGCGCCCAGCAGACGGCCCAGACGTCTGGGCAGCTTACCGCCTTGTCTCAGGAACTGCAAAACATTGTCGGAAAATTCCGGCTCTAAGAGAGCATCGTTATGACTCAAGGCGCTCTGGTAAAAACAGACAATGTTACAAAGCAACCCTGTTGGCAAGTTCATCCCTGATCGGGAAGAATAGGGAGTTGAAGTCCTTACATTTGCGTGAAATTATCCTTATGCCACCACAAGAATAATTCCACTGATCGGACCGAGTATAGTGTACATGCTCCTGTTTAAAGGTTGATAATGGCGGATTCAACTCAGGGAGTGTCCGCCACGGGCCGCAAAATTTGAGAAGAAAAACAGGGCACTGATCTGTCAGTGCCCTGTCGGGATACTTGTTACAAAGAAAATACGGGAATTGCCGTGTTGCTGATGCTATTCGCGACTAACTGCTATAAGCGCGCAGTCGGCTTGACGGTAACTCGGGGGCGGACGTCCTTTTCCGGCAGTTCTGCAAAAACCCTGCTGCGGTAGCCGGCATCCTCAGCCAGTTTGACGCCGAGGCACAGTGAGCGTTCTGCTGCCCCCATCTTTGCTGAAATTACTCTTGTCGCTGCCGTTCCGCTGCATCCATCCACGAGCTGAAGCAGCATGGACCATTCGGCCAATTCTTCAAAACGCTCCTTGTTGAACCATTCGACTCCTTCGCTTTCATGGTTCAGTATAAATTTCCGGCACGCTTCGATCTCGAAGAACAACTGCAGCTGTTTGAGTGACGAAACCGTACGATCACGCTCACTGCACCGCCACCATTCCAGCAATGCCGAGAGCAGCCCGACGGAACGAATGCCGTATCCGGGGTCATCATTTCGCTGCAAAAACGTGCGTAATGTGTAGCCAAGTCCTTGAGTAACCGGATCAAGCGGTGTCTCACGGAGTATCAGCAATGCCAGCAGGAGAGATTCAGCCGCCTGATCCGCAAATCCTGCCTTCAGCCGAAGCTGGAATGAGCGAGCATCGCGCGCCGCAGTCTTATGCCCGTTAAGTGAGGTGAAACAGGCAAAATGGTCAATCGCGGCACTTTTCTTCCGGGCCGGCTTCCGGGCACCTTTGCCGGTGGTGGCTGCACGCCGCTTGCCACCTGCTGCAGCAGCCGGTACAGTCGCCGCAGCACATTCCAGAAACAGCTCAACAGCCTGATACAGCTCCTCAGTCGCCAACGCGGCATCGCCCGCCGAACGATCTTTGGCGACCAGATCAAACAGGGCACGAAACAGTGTATTTAACTCAGCATAGCGCAGCTGTTTGCGCTCTTCCTCAAGCGACTCGACTCCCGATCCATTCAAGTGCCTATGCAACTGCTGCCACGATTTGTCCGCGTCATCGAGAATTTCCCTAAAATCCAGGAACACATGGAACTGATACTCTTTGAGTTCAGCATACAGGCCCTGTTCGCGCAGCTCGCGGGCTGAGCGAATATATTCCAGCCCTTCGGTCTGATCCCTGAAGACCATATAACAATCATCTTCATCAGAGACCATCAGAGCAGCGGCCAGGGATGTTTTGTCGAAACGTTCACTTTCCCCGACGCCGGACGCCAGAAAATTAACCGATTCCCTGATCCACCCGGACGTCACCGCATGGCTGTTGTGATAGAGGACCAGCGCCCGATGCTCGCCAACCCGGTTGGAATAGGCGAAGACATTTTCATCAATACCGGATCTGGCATGGAAATCATACAGGACGAAGTTCTCCGACCCGGAGAAAAGCCATCGGCGGCGCAGCAGCGGAAAGATCCACATATCATGCCCGCGTACCAGCCCTTCATCAACCTTCTCGTCCCAATAGGCGCGCTTGTATTCCATGCCGTATTTTTCGTGGAAGCCTTCAATCTGGCCATGACCGAACATCGGCAAGCCGGGCATGGTGGATAGCAGCACACAGGCACCGAAATATTTGCCCTGAGAGCCAAATTGGGCAACCGCCGTCTTTTCGTCCGGGTTGTTCATGAAGTTGACAAACCGTTTGAGAATTTCATGGTTGAATTCAAGAACGTTTTTGATAGTCGAACGGTATTTGGCGTTCTCCTCGGTCTTGAGCATGTTCATGAACGCGCTGTTGTAGACCCGATGCATGCCGAGGGTTCTGACAAAATACCCTTCCATCATCCAGAATGCTTCGGCAAGCAGCAGCGTACCGGGTGCTTCGAGCGCTACCCTGTCCACCACTTCACGCCAGAATTCGACCGGAAAGACGGCATCGAATTCCTCTTTGGACATGCCGTGCTCAACGCGGGACGGAACACCACCGCCCAAACCGCGCAGCGGGAACCAGAGGCGCTGATAATGCTTCTTTGCCAGGGTCATGGCGGCGTCAAATCTGATAATCGGAAAATTGCGGGCAACATGAAGTATGGTCTGGATGACCGATTCCCGCAGCTCGGGGATCAGATAGTTGAGTTGGGCGGTATCATTCCAGGGAATACTGGTGCCGTCGTTGCCGTGATAGATGTAGCGGGTGCGTCCGGTCGTCCGGTCATAGTGCTTGAACACGACAGCCGCATCGCTTTTGTTCCAGTAGCCGTCTTCGACTTGAAGGCAGATATTGCTGTCGCCGGACAGATCCTCACCGGTGAACTGATAGGTCGGGAACGGCGGGTAGTCGGTCTGGACGAACCAGTCCGGGTGCTGGATCACCCAGCGGGAATAAATGCCGGTGTGATTCGGCACCATGTCGCTGGCCAGCCGTAAGCCTCGCCGTCCGGCACGCTCGCGCAGACTTGCCAACGCTTCCCAGCCGCCAAGATCGTCGGCCACTTCGTAATCGAACAGCGAATAGGCAGAAGCAATAGCATCCGGATTGCCGCAGATCTGCTTGATACGCTGTGATGCAGGAGAACGTTCCCAGAGACCAATCAGCCAGAGGCCGGAAAAACCTCGGGTCGCCAGTTGATCGAGCTCTGCATCGGGCACCTGATCCAGACGGGTTATCGGATATCCGTAGGTCCGGCTTAACTGGTCAAGCCAGACGTAGACCATCTTGGCCATCATGACGACGTGGGACATCCAGTTGGCATCAGGCGAAAAGTGCTCATATTCAGGATAGTCGAAACCGTGGAAAACTTCATATCCTCCCGGAGCAGCGGCGCCTCCCTGCTGGCCGCCATGGCGGAACTCCAGAACCGGAGCCGGTCCCGGCTCACCGCCGCCACCACCCCGCTCCCGCTGTTCCTCCTGCAGAATATCAAAAGCGGTTGCCACTTCGTGCAGCAGATCGGGGGGCAGCACATCGTGCCACTCTTCGCGGAGATACGCGACCTGACCGGCCAGTGAGTTTGGAGAGGCGATGATTGCCGCCATGAGAGCTTCCAGAAGGGTACAACCTTTTTCGATAAGAATCGGCCCTTCTTCCAGGGAATGATTTAGAGCCAGAATGATACTTGAATAGTGTGATGACGCGGCTAACGCCCGATCATCAACCAGCTCCCGAAAACTATCAATTGCCGGATTGGCAGCGGCCAGCCGCAACAGCAGCATTTCTCGCAGCAAACGATGGGTCTGTATTGGCGTACTCAGACACTCGGCCAGCCAGCGCTCCGGCTCTGCCCTCCCTTCAAGGATCGGCGCCGGTGGGAACAGCTCGACAAATTTCCCGGCTGTCGTCCGGAGATCGGCTCCGGAGGGATCAAAACCACCTGATTTGGCGGCATTGACCAGTAGAGATGACGCCGGAGCATGGGCAACGTTGTCAATCAGGTATCGCAATGCTTTTTGCAGCGAAGCGTACAGGTTCAGTTCACCGGCATGCACAATAGCGGATCCTGCCGGGCGACTGTTATTCAGCTTGAATGCCAGTTGCCTGAAAAACTGAATCTGGGGGATGCCGCGTTCTTTGATGCCGCTTGAAAGCTCACCCAAATTGAGAGAGCGCCAATGGAAGGAGGATATCTGGATATCGTAGGGATAGTAGGAATCTGTACCGCTCGGAGCTGTCATGATATTTCCAGTCGCAGATTGCCGGGATGTCGAAACTATTTATTAATCAGTATTCTCCTCAGAGTATACGGGGAACACGGAAGAAATCAATGGTCCAAAAATTAATTATTGCGCCACGTTATCTTAATTGGTGGTCGATTTCTTTTTTACGGTCTTTTTGGCTTTTGTCTTTTTTGAACTTTTTGTGCTTTTTTTGCTTTTCCCCTTTTTACTTTTTTTACCTTTTGTAATTTTGCGCGGTTCCGGATTGAATTCATCACGAATGTTGTTGAGCAGCACGGAGGCTTCTTCCATGTTCGGGTCGGCCTTTTTTGCCGCTTCGAGAGTTTCCTTCGCCTCGCTCAAACGCCCGGTCTTCATATAGAGCCGCCCCAGGGCATTCAGTGCTCTGGCGTTGTCCGGCTTCAGTTCAATCGCTTTCTTATATGTCGCTATCGCATTTTCATATTCTTTCTTGAAGTCATAAATCAAACCCAACTTATAGTGATTGACCGGATCTTCGGGATTCAGTTCGACCGCTTCCTTGAGAAGAGCCGTGATTTCGTCATACTGCTTATTTTTTACATAGATTGAGATGAGTGCCGTACGTGCTTCGGCGTCATCATTATGAATGGACAGGGCTTTTCTGTAATGCGCAATCGCCTTTTCGTTGTCGCCTTTCTGGGCATACAGCGCTGCGATTTCACGATTGGCATCACCATCATTGGGGCTGTAGGCGAGAACGGAATTATAGGATGACAGCGCCAGACCCGATTCTTTGCTTTTTGCGAATATTCTGGCCAATTTCAAGTGGATATCCGGACTGGCGGGATGAAGCTTGAGAAATTCAGAATACTCCTCCACCGCTTCCTGAAACAGACCACGGCTGAAGCGAACATCACCCAGTCTCAAATGCGCCTCGGCATTGGCCGGATCAGCTTTTACCGCCCGCTTGTAGGCAACCACCGCCTCATCAATCTGGGACTTCTTTTCATAGAGAATGCCGAGGTCAAGATACATGCCGCTATTGGTGCTGTTACGATGGGCCGCTTCCCGATAGGCTTCGATGGCCTCCGTATCCTTGCCGGCTTTCCGGTACAGCTGTCCGAGTTTTTCGTAAGACTGCGTATCTTCCGGATGTTCCTTGATTGTGGCGAGGAGGCCGTCAATATCCTTATCACCGCTGACACCGGCACCCGGCAGACCTTCCGGTTTCTGTTCGGTCTGCGGCTGTTTGCTTTTGCCGCCCAGCAGTGAATGATAATCGGCAAGCTTGGCATCGCCCTTCTTTTCGTATATGTCGGCCAGCATCAGCTGAATATCACGATTCTGGGGAGCCGCCGTTTCACCGTGTTTCAGCTGTTCAAGCGCCTTGTCCGTTTCACTCCGCTGCAGCAATATTGTCGCAATACCGATATGTGCCTTCACTGAAGCGGGATCGACTGCCAGGGCACGACGATATTCCTCCAGGGCTTTTTCAGGACGGCCGGATGCAGCCTGTATTTCCGCCAGGCCGATAAACAGCGAAGCATCATTGGGCAGCTCCCGGGCCGCCTCACTGTAATGATAGGCTGCCAGCGGATAGACCTTTTGTGCCGCGAGAATCCGGGCCAAGGCTTTGTGGTAATACGGGCTGGGGACAGAAGAAAGGCCGCGTGAAAGTTCAATGGACGCTTCGTCATCCATCCCCTTCTGGGCATAGAGCAAGCCCAGATTGCCGCTGGCACGGGCATAGGAACGATCAAGCAATAGTGCTCGCCGGTATTCGTCTATGGCACCATCCGAGTTACCGACCCGCTCCAGCTGGAGTGCACTGACAAAATGCGCTGAGGGACCATCAGGACACTGGGCAATGATCTTTGCCTCAGCCTGGCGCAACTGAGCCTCATCGTGAATAGTGTCAAGCGTCCCCGTTTTTTCAAGTGCGTCCTTACAGGGATCGGAGCCGAAACCCCACGTAAATCCGGTCAACAGGAGTGTGGCGCTCAGTAACAGCAGGCATGATTGCAGTGTCTTCATATCGGGCAATTCCTTGGTTTCTGACGGTAGTGCGGCGGGATTATACACACCGTTCGGTAATATTTCAATAATTTAGGGTAATTTCGGCTAAATACTTGATTATTTGCACCAGTGTGTAGATAATGAGACCCACTGTACTGTTTCCTGTTGCAGACGCCATCCGGCATATACGTTAGGCAGTACGAGGAATTGATGAACAGAGACTTGGAAGTAATAATCATGACCGCCAGCGACCTGCCGACCATCCCGGTAGTCGCAATGAAAGTCATGCAGCTTATCGAAAACGAAAATGCGACGGCTGAAGAACTGGCCAAAGTTGTTGCCTCTGACCCGGCTGTCGCCGCCCGCGTACTGAAAATTTCCAACTCCTCATTTTACGGCTGTCAGCGTCAAATCCAGACCTTGTCCCATGCGATTGTCGTACTTGGCTTCGGCACGCTTAAAAGTCTCGTTGTCGCCGCCTCGGTTAAACAGGTGTACCAGCCATATGGACTCACCGAAAAAATGTTATGGGAGCACTCCTTCGGTGCCGGACTCGCCGCACGCATGATCGCTGCAGAGACCCGTCTGGTAAGTGATGAGGAAGCATTTCTCGGGGGCCTTTTTCACGATATCGGCAAGATAATCATGAACACCATGAACCGGGAGCAGTTTCAGGAGGTCATGCAGAAATGCTACAATGACGGCATTACTTTTGAGGATGCGGAGCGTCAGGTCTATTCATATACCCATTCCGAAGTCGGCGGACTGGTCATTAAAAAATGGAATTTTCCCGACATGCTGATGCAAGCTGTTTTAAATCATCACTCCTTTGCATTTACGGATGAGGACGATTCCTACCAGATCAATTTAACCTGCGTTGTCGGGCTTGCCAATCTTTTCTGCCATAAAATGGGCATCGGTGTCCGAGAACCTGATGACGGACTGGATCTTCTTCAGACCGTTCCGGCACGACGTCTCGGACTGAATGAACTGCGCCTGGCTACCCTTCTGGAGCGGTTTAAGGATACATACGAAAAGGATAAAAGCTTTTTCAGCTGATGGCCTGAACCGCTTTATTCAATCAAGCAATTCCTTTAAATACTCCAGAATGCTTTTCTTTTTTTTGCCTTCCGACCTGTCACGGGCACTTTGTGAAATTTCGATCAGATCATCCTGCGGCGCTGCCGGGCTCTTTTTCTTATGATGTCCTGAAAAGCCACCACCACTGTAGTTTCCCCCTGCAGAAGCTCCCTGGGTTCCGCTTATTCCTTTGACCGGGTCTGTCATACCGCCCCCTCCGCTGCTGATGTTCAAGATGAAAATTGATTTTATCGTTCTAAAATAGTATCATTGTCGCTTTATAACTTCAATGAAGGATACGTAATGATACGCACCATCCTCACTTACCCAAACCCGACGCTTAAAAAGAAATCAGCACCGGTAACCATAATTACCGATGCAGTCAGGGAACTCGTACAGGACATGGCAGAAACCATGTATGACGCTCCGGGCATTGGCCTTGCTGCGCCGCAGATCGGCGTTCACCAGCGCGTCATAGTCATAGACATCTCCGGCAAGAATGATCCGCCGGATCTGATTGTTGCCATTAATCCTGAAATTATTTTTGCAGAAGGCGAAGCGTACGAAGAAGAGGGGTGTCTTTCGGTACCCGATTACGCGGCCAACGTCAAGCGGCGGGCCCGGGTTATCGTCAAGGCGCTTGATCTCAACGGCGCCGAGCAAACCTGGAAGGCCGAGGATCTGCTCGCTATCGCATTTCAGCACGAAATTGATCACCTGGATGGCATCCTGTTTGTTGACCACCTTTCAACACTCAAACGGGAACTGTTCCAGCGCAAAGCCCGAAAAGCTGCTGAGGAGAAACGATGACCGGCTGGCGTATTATTTTTATGGGGACCCCCGACTTTGCCTGCCCGACCTTGCAGACCCTGATAGAGCGCGGTGAAAATATTGTGGCCGTTGTTACCCAGCCTGACCGTCCTAAAGGGCGCGGCCAAAAGCTGATGCCCCCACCGGTCAAGGAGCTTGCTGAGCGCAGCGGTATTCCGGTCTACCAGCCGCTAAAAGTTCGTGAACCCGGCTTTATTGACATTATTCGCGAACTGAAACCGGACGTCATCGTTGTTGTCGCTTTTGGCCAGATCCTGCCAAAAGCGCTGCTTGACATCCCGCCTCACGGCTGTATCAATGTCCACGCTTCGCTGCTGCCCCGCTACCGTGGTGCGGCGCCGCTCAACTGGTGCATTATCAATGGGGAAGCTGAAACCGGCGTTACCACAATGCTGATGGATGTTGGCCTTGATACCGGAGACATGCTGCTGATCCGGAAAACACCACTGGATGAAAATGAAGACATCGCAGCGCTGCATGACCGGATGGCGGCCATGGGGGCGGCTCTGCTGGCGGAAACGCTCGACAAGCGCAAAGCGGGAGAGATCATTCCGGTGCCGCAGATTGATGCCGACAGCTGTTACGCTCCGATGCTCAAAAAAGAGGACGGCACCATTAACTGGTCCAGCGATGCCCGGGCGATCCATAACCAGGTGCGGGGTCTGGCGGTCTGGCCGGGCGCCAGCACCACCATTGGCGATCAAGTACTGAAAATATTCCGCACCCGCGTCGGCACCGGCACCGGGGTACCGGGAACCGTACTACAGGCGGCAAAAGGATGTTTTGAAGTGGCCTGCCAATCGGGCAGTCTTTTTCTGCAGGAGCTGCAGCTTGCCGGCAAAAAGAGACTTGACTGCACCAGCTTTCTCGCCGGTTTTCCCGTTTCACCCGGCACACTGCTCGGCAGCGACCATCCGGAAAGGTTCTCATTGTGACTAACGCTTCGAAGGGACCAACTACTCCACCGCGCAAACGGCTCTTTGTCTCCTTGATGGGAATAACCTGCCTGATTGTCGTCGCGGTAATATTCCTGGCCTGGTGGATTCCCAATCGCGGCCTGGCCAATATCCACCCCAATCTGCCCCATGTTGTCGGCATCATCATGGTGGTACTCTCCGGCATGGCCATTCTCGGCACCGGACTATTGGTACTGACAACCGCACTCGGCAAGGATATCTTCCTGACCCGCTTCATGCGTCTGGTGGTGATCAAGTTTTTATTGCCGGTAATCGAATTCGTTGGCAGGGTGATCGGGCTTGACAAGGACCGCATCCGCCAGTCATTCATCGCCATGAACAACAGCCTGGTAACGTCCCAGCGGATGAAGATACGGCCCGACCGGATTCTGGTACTGCTGCCGCACTGCATTCAGCTGTCAGATTGTGAAATCAAGGTAACCGGAGATATCCATAAGTGCGTTCAATGCGGACGCTGCAGCATCAAAGGCCTGGTTGATATCGGCCGCAAGTATTCCATTGATATTTCAGTGGCCACCGGTGGTACGCTGGCCCGCAAAGTTATCGTTGAAAAGCGGCCAAAACTGGTGCTGGCCGTGGCATGTGAACGGGATTTGACATCGGGAATAAAGGACTGTTATCCGCTGCCGGTTATCGGCATTCTCAATGAGCGCCCTTTCGGACCTTGTTTTAATACTGTCGTGGATGTGTCAAAAATTGATGAGGCATTACGTCTGGTGCTCGATCCTGAGGGCACTGGAACCCTGAACACGTAGGTTTCCTCTCTCCCGTCAATCCTCAAACAATTTGCCAAAAACCTCACGGATTCTGCCGGTCATTTCCTCGTAATCACAGATCAGGGCGGCTCCCGGATTTTTCAATTGTGCGTCGTACCCCATTCGCCGGGCCAGCTTATTGAGATACGCTTTCGTGCCGGAGAGGTCGTTGGCCGAATAATCGTGAATAATGCGGAGGCGGTTTTCCAGTTTGCGCAGGAATTTGTACCCGGCCAGCAAGGTTTCGGCTTTGCCATCGGGCAGCAGTCCCAGTGTGCTGATTTCCTTAAGCACAATAACCGTACAGGGAGAACGCAGCTCCGGAGAACGGTACCCTTCCCGTAGTTGCAAATATTGGACGGCAAACTCCACATCCACCATTCCCCCGCGCCCCGTCTTAATATTGTAGCTGCCGTCTTTCTCCCGGGCCAGCTCGATCTCCATCCTCATCCGGAGGCGGCGAATTTCCTGGCGCCCATCATCGTCTATCGTCGAGCCATATACCGTGTGGCGGATAATGTCGTGCAACTGGGCTGCCAGCAACTCATCGCCAAATACCACCCGGGCTTTGGTAAGCGCCTGTCGCTCCCAAATCTGGGCCTCCTTGCGGTGGTAATCAAGAAACGACTCCAGCGAAGTCACCAGCGGGCCGGCATTCCCCGATGGACGCAGTCGGGTGTCTATCTTGTACACGTACCCTTCACGGGTCTGCATAGTCAGAATTGAGATGATCTTCTGGGCAAGCTTGGCAAAGTATTCATGGTTGGAAACCTGTTTTTCCCCATCTGTCTGTCCCTGATGGTCATAGACAAAGATGATGTCCAGATCAGAGTGGTAATTAAGCTCACCACCCCCTAATTTCCCCATGGCGATGATCGCCAGATTCGCAGTGGTAGTAGACCCCTCGCGCTGCCAGGTGGGGTTCCCGAATCGCTGCAGTTCATCCACGGCAAGGCGGAACGCCGCCGCGAGACAAACTTCCCCCAACAGACTGAGCTGAGTCGCCACCTCTCCCTGCATCAGCCGCCCATGAATATCGTTCAGGCCGATCCGCAGAAATTCCTCATTCCGGTAGCGGCGCAAGATATTCAGGTGATCCTCAAAATAGTCACTCTGCTCAAGGAGTGAATCCAACTCCTCCAGCATCCCCTCTCTTGTTTTAACGACAGACAAAGCGCTTCGGGATACCAGACTATCAAGCAACTCAGGGTGGCTGATCAGAATCTTGGAGAGAAATTCGGACATGCCGAACAGTGACACCAGCAGCTTGATCATCTGGCGATTTTCCGACAACAGGGCATAATATGATGGCCGCAGGGCGATAACCGCCATAAACCGCTCAAGATGGGTTAGTGCCAGATCCGGATCAGGAGAATCAAAAAGCTCCTGAATCATAAGCGGGGTTATCTTTTCCAGATTACGGCGGCCCCGCTCGGTAAGATTGGCCTTTACCGGTCCCCGGCGCAGCGACACAAGGTTATCGTAGGCCCGATCAACATCCTCAAAATGGCGTTCGGCCAGCATATCTTTGACCAGATCCGAATCCGCTTTCGGATCAAGAAAAAAAAGTACGTGTGGGTGGAGTTCCTGTTCCAGCTGTTCATCTCGCGAATGAAACAGGGTGCCGTAGATGACCGAGACGTTGCGGCGATGCTCTTCCAGTACTTCACGAAAACGCTCCAGCCCGTTACTGCGCAGGTAGCCACTCCTGCGCGACAACGCCTGCATTTCGTCCTCTTTCGCCGGTAGATTGTGGGTCTGGCGCTCCTGAACCATCTGAAT
>Ga0118677_10004286_pt1 | contig 26144 bp, 17 predicted proteins | sample AliMusrvi5mmetaG_FD_86154 | JGI IMG/M metagenome (GOLD analysis project Ga0118677, IMG submission 86154)
GGCCAGCCGTCCATACGCAAAATCGACCCGCAGACGGGCACAGCCCTCTGGAAACGTTCGGCAGGCGGATTCAAAACCGCCCGGCACATAGCGGCAGGAGACGGCATGGCGTGCTTCGTAAACGTGGAGTCCGCCAAGAACAACTTCCGCGCCGATCTAGTCCGCATCGATCCTGCCACAGGTCAGGATCTTCCGATGGGAGCGGTCAAAGGAGCCAAGTCCCGTGTGCTGCTGGGGGCGCCACCTGAGGGGGAGGCTATTCAGGGACTTGCCATCGTCGGCGGCAGAGCCTACTTCAGCGTGCCCTCCGAAAACCGCATCGGCGCCGTCGATTTGCGCACAAGTACCGTCGAAACCAATATCGGTTGCCAATGTCAGGCTCCACAAGGGCTGGCGCGCCTGAATGAAACCACGCTCCTCATCTGCTGTGGCAAGCAGGTCAGGGCCTGGAATACGGTCAGCAGAACCAGCCGTACGCTCATCGACAACCTCGAGGCCCCAAAGGCCGTTTGCGCCGGCGTGAATGGAACCCTCTACGTATCCGTCCTTGGCAACGCCCAGCAAATCAGAGCATTCTCGCCTGCCGGCACCTCCCTTTCGACAATTGGCGTCGCAGGAGGACGAGGCGTAAACGCCATCCCCTACAACCCGCTCGCGTTTACCAACGTTGCTTCCATGGCCTTCGGTTGCGACGGCAATCTCTGGCTCGCCGAACTGACATCTCCTCCCAGGCGTTTCATCAAAGTCACGCCCGAAGGCAAATGGCTCGAGGATTACTACGGGCCCGTCGCCTATAACACCTTCGGCCCCGATCTCGACGACCTCTCCCGCATATTCTACAACGTCGGGGGGAATGCCTGCCTAGTTGAAACCAGGGTCGACTACGAGCTTTACAGGAAATACCCGTGTGACCCTGCGTCTGCATGGAAGATCGTCTCCATCCAGGATCTCGGGCTCGGTGCCGATGGCACCACGCGCAACCCCGTCATGTCGGACGTCGCGGACTACGGCTACGGACACCTGATAGCCTTTGAGGCAACCAATGGGAAGAAATACCTCTTCCGTATGTCTAAGAGCAACCGCGCCTCCAGTCCCCGCGGCGCGGGGCTATGGGTATGGAAACATGACCGGTGGATTCCCAATGCCTTCATTTCGCGGAACCCGACAAAGAACTCCAAAACGCCTAAGGACGATGTGTCATGGGCGGACCAGAACGGTGATGGGCTTATCCAAAGCGAGGAAACATATACGGAGAACGCTACCGAGGAAATCGCCTGGATCGACCGAGACCTCACGTTGCATGGACTTACAGGGAAATGGGCGCCTGCCAGCATCAATGCGAATGGGGCCCCCCAATATCGGCGGACCTCATTCAGCCCCTATGTCAAACCCGGTGAACCGAACTACTGGGGGGACGGCTACAATTTCGTCTCCCGGGAAAAGGACGGTTCCGTCTACTATATGTGCAACATGGGGCCCCACCGGCATATGAGTTTCTGGGATCGTGCGACCGAGAACCGGATCGTAAAAGTCAAAGACGGCAAAGTCCAGTGGATCGCAGGCAGGCATGCGACAAAGCCGGGTCTGACGGATTTCACTACCGCCTCAGGGATCGCCGGAATAGCAGATGGAATCATCCTTGCGCACAATATTGAACCCGCCACCTATATCGGCTACACGGAGGACGGCTTCGTTCTGGGGGATGTCCTACTTGATGAAAACGGAGTACACCCGAAAGTCGGCGGCAATGTCATCAACATCGAGAACTTCACCGGACTATTTATCAAGGATTCGAAGACCAGTAAGAGGGTGCTTTTCACCGTATCCAGCGGCGATGATCGCATCATCGAGATCTCAGGCCCCGGCAAGACATCCCGGCTCAACGGAAACATCCAAATCCGCACGGCTTCCCCGCGAGGGGATAAGCAGCCGATCACAATCCCCTACTCCCCCTGGTACGGCAATGTCGCCAGGGGTATCGGCATTGACGGCGAAGATACGGAATGGGACCCAGACATACCCGCTGTCTCCGTCAGCGAGAAAGGCGAAGTCATCGGCGATGTCCGGATGAGACGCGATGCCGGATCGCTGAATATCTTTGCTGTTATCTGTGATTCAACACCGTTTGAAACAGGCGACGGCGTAGAGATCACCTTGGCAAAGACACCCGATACGTCCAAGACCGTCACGCTGTTGCTATCGACCTCCAAGGATACGAAAGGCCAACGGATTGGCACCGCCGTACTTGGCAGAAACGGCGTCCCCACAAATTCCAAGCCGGTCAAAGTGGGCATCACTGAACGCTGGCTGGGGCTGGGCTATCGCATCGAAGCCACTGTGCCGCTTGAACTGCTTCCTGAGTTTACCAGGCCATGCGAGCGGGTGGTCCGTACAGACACCAAAAGCGGAAGTACGGGAAAGAGGGAGGTCCAGGTATCCAGGCAGGTCGTGGCCGACCTCATTGCCCCGCTTTATGGGAACGTGCGCATCCTCCGTATGACGGCTGGCAAAGCCACGGAAACTGAGTTCACCCCGAAGCTTTCGGCCATCTCCGTGCCATAACCCGATATTTAAATGGCGCGCCGCTACCATTAGGGGCACAATGCGGATATACGATGCGACTTTCTCAGAATATCCATATAGACGTCAGAGCCATTTCTACACTGGCTCATCAGTGTACGGGGTGCACCACCACAGACGAATGCTGCTGCATGGTGCACGAAGTCTGTGTAAATGCGCACGAAATGAAAACCATTAGTGGCGCCCTTCCGCTGGCTGCCAAACACTGTCCCAGCCTTAAAGACGTGAATGGTTATGACAACGTCTTCGATGAGGTAGAGCGCGGATTGTTTGCCATTGATACCCACGAGAATGGCCTTTGCGTCTTTGCCTACCATGTTCGTTCAAAGATCCGGTGCTCGCTCCACAGTGTTGCCCTTCAAATAGGAATGTCACCCCACCTAATCAAACCCTCCGCCTGTACGCTCTGGCCTCTCGTTCTGCGGGAATCTCCGGATGCGGTCTTGTCGATCTGTGACGACGCCTTGCAGTTTCCCTGCAACCGCAAAGTGAAGGCTGGATCCATATCGCGCGAGATACTCAACTCGATCGAAAAGCTATTAGGCGCGGCAGCGTGCGGCCAAATCCTGAAAGCAGCCCAAGCAGGGCAGAAACATGCAAGATTACGATTGAGAGGCTTTGGCGCTAAAAGTCGTTGAAAAACAATATGCCCAAACTCAACATCACTACAGCGAGAGTGGTGCAGATCAAGAGGGCTGTCGCGCGGAAGTTCAGTGATGTTTGGGGCGAAGATGCGCTGGCCGACGCAGTGCGGAAACCACGCTGGCACGCACGAATGCGATCGCATAATGAAAGGCGAGCATGTCGTGCGGAGCGCCGTGTGGCGTAGAATCTGGGCCTCGTATCGTTTCCGCTTAAGCGGGCGATACGGGGCCACCTTTTAGCGGAGAGGAGGTCACTACGGGGTCGATTTCAGTAGTGAGGATTGCTTCAGCCACCTGGAAACTGAAAAATGCGCAATGGTGACAGAACCCGGTTGACCAGGCGGATTGGGGACTGGATGAGAATGATGCGCATGAACTCCTCGGTGGACATGGCTCGCGGTTCGTCCAGCCGGCGGCGCAGGAATTGCGAGGCCAGCGTGCCGATGATAATCAGGGCGTAGAAGAGACTATAGGGATTCCAACTCCAGCCCGGCAGAAAGACGAAACCGTTACCGAGGTGGCGAGTCAGACCGTCCAGCGTGAAGCCCCAAATGATGGGCATCAGACCCATCGTGAGACTAACGGCCACACTAGAGATCGCAAAAAAGTGACTCCTTCCCAACTCAGGAACTATGCCCATCAACAACCTCGTGCAGGAGATGCCAAGAATGGTGTAGCCGGCCGCGGCGATGGGAACAAGCAACAGCAGGATCGAGATGTGGCCTGGCAGCGTTCCCGAGGCAACCAGCATCCAACCCGTCTGGGAAATCAGGATCAGGGAACTTGAGAATGCCATTAGCGGGCGGCTACCAGTGCGGTCGAGGATCGGTCCGGCGACCCGCGAGACCAAGGCACAGACGATGCTGGAATAGGCCGAGAGTCCGAGGATCAGGCTGTTGGACGCATGCAATCCATCCTTCATGAACGGTACCCAGATAACTCCCAGCGCGGAAACGAAAAAGTTAAGACCAACGTTGAAGAGGACGTACTTCAGAAAAGGCGGAAAAAGCAGCATCTCTTTCCAGGGCGGTCGGACGCACTTTTGGCGCGGGTGGGAGGGCGGCACCTCCGGCCGGACAGCCTGAACATCGGGTATGCGGCGTAGGAACACCAAGCTAATCAAGGCAGAAACGTAGCTGAACAGGAAGAATGCGGCAAAGGTACGGAAAGAGGGAAAGGCTCCGACGCAGACGCTGGACAGCAGCATCGTGCCGGTCAGGGCTAGGTGGGTACACATCACATCGCGGGCAATGAAGGCACCGCGAAGGGGTTCGGGAATGATATGGGTGATCCACGGCATGAGTCCACAGACGGAAATGCCCCTAGTCGCCGCAAAACAGGCCATCATGAACAATGTCAGGGCAATCCGAAGATTGGGGGAAACTCGGCCAGGAAGCAGGGCGACTATTGCGATGCCAAGGATGAAAATGCTGCGGGACGCCCAACCCCGTACAACAAAGTTTTTATATCCGACTCTTTCAGCGTAATCGGCGGCTGGAATCTGAAGCGCCGCGAACAGCGGAGTCATGGCAACGGTGGCCCCCAAGGTGGCCGCCGAGGCGTCCATGTTCTTGAGAAACAGGAGCATGGGCGTACCCAGAATTAAGGACCAGGACGATGAATTGAAAATCTGAAATATATAGGCGTTGATCACGCCCCGAGGCATGACCGTCGCCCGGGGGTACGGATTCATTAGTCCATTTACCTCCAACCGGTCAGGAATAACAAGACACTTTTCGCGTGGCGTGGGGCAGAGGGTTCAGAATAAATGGTGGACACAAACTTCCCCAGTAGGTCAGACAGTAGCCGGGTGGACTTGCTGTCTTGTTAACAACGTCCCTTAACTCAATCTCCATCCTTCGGAGCATAGGGTCATGCCTTTTCCATCTGCTCGAATCCCCGTACCCTTACACCACCCGTTGACCACTATGATGGGCACTCCTACCCTATATAATGATCAACAACCCCGCTTCTGTTTTCGGGATATATGTCGCTTGAGCGACAACGGACGGTACGGACGCTTTTCCTTCAGGATAACAATCCTGTGTTGGTACGGGCGCTGAAGGATGCGCTCACAGTGGGTAAAACAAAGGGCAAGGTGTTAATCATACTCGGGTGCCGCCAGTTACTGCCACCGGAACTGGAGCGCGAATTCGTGCTGATGGAATTCAACCTGCCGGACCGGGAAGCGCTCGGTACGGTGCTGGATGGGATCTGTGGTTCGGCTAAGCTCAAAAAGCCGACTGGGGATGACTGGGAGCGAATTCTCGATGCCGCCTCCGGTCTAACCACTGCGGAAGCCGAGAATGCCTTTGCGCTCAGCATTGTAGGCGTCAAAGCCGTACAAGCCGTCAAGGTCGCTCAGGAGAAGGCATCGACGGTAAAGCGAAATGGGCTGCTGGAACTGGTTGAAGTGCAAGAAGGGCTTGAGGATATCGGAGGACTGGATGTGCTCAAAGACTGGTTGCTGAAACGGAAAGATGCGTTTAGCCATAAAGCGCAAGCGTACGGCCTCCCCTCCCTCAAGGGTTTATTAATAGTGGGGATCCCCGGCACCGGTAAATCGTTGACTGCGAAAGCAACCGCAAGTGTGTTCGGGCGCCCCCTGTTGAAGCTGGATGCCGGAAAGCTGTATGGCAGCCTAGTGGGACAGAGTGAGTCCAACCTGCGAACCGTAATCCAGACCGCAGAAGCGATAGCTCCATGCGTGCTGTTTATTGATGAGTTAGAAAAGGGCATGGCGGGCAGCAAGAGCTCGGGGAGTACGGATGGCAGTACGAGCGCCCGTATACTGGGCAGCCTACTGTCATGGTTACAGGAGAAACGGTCACAGGTATTTGTGGTCGCCACCGCAAATGATGTCACCCAGCTGCCGCCCGAACTGTTACGCAAAGGACGGCTTGATGAACTGTTTTTCATCGACCTGCCCAACCAGGCCGAGCGGGAAACGATCTGGGGGATTCAGATAGCGAAGTACGGGCACCGCGCGGATCAGTACGACATCACTGCATTAGCAATGGCGAGTGAGGGATTCACGGGATCCGAGATCGAGCAATCCGTGATAGATAGTCTGTACGGGTCGTTCGCAGAACAGCGGGAACCCGGCATGCTGGATATCAGTAAAGCGCTGGGAGAAACCGTGCCGCTGTCAAAGTTGATGAGTGAACAGATCGCGGGCCTTAGGAAATGGGCCGCCGGGCGGTGCCGCATGGCAACGTCACGTTCAGCGGAGCGTACAGGGAGGAAGATCGCTGCATAAGCGGCAGAGGGACAATTGTCCCTCTTTTTACCCATCGTACTGTGCGCTAACCCGGTGAACATTATTCATAGCCCGGAGGGCTGCATATACAGTTCAAGCGTTTGGCGGGACGGTACGGGCTTCCGTTAGGACATGATCATGTCACATCTCCTTCCAGAAGTAACCCCACGTGTTACGCAGCCAGAGCGCGGCGCCGGAAGTGAGATCCCGGTCATCAACTTCCGCAGAATCCAACGGCAATGCCAACATCCAGTCGTACTCCCAGCCGCCATAGTCAGGACGGCGGTCGGAGTCACGGAAGACGTTAGTGGTCCAAGTATTGACATAGACCCAGCCTTTCCCCACCCCGTGGCGATAAACAAAAGGCTTGCTGCCGTTGTTGAATTTGCCCACGGCAATCACCTCGGCATTGGACACAAGACCTGGAACGGCCGTGAAACTGTCCTCGTCATAGGACCGGAACCCCAACCACTGCTGGCGCTGGGCGACCGGTGCACGGTGCCGAAACTCGGGACAGATGCCCCAGTGCAGGCGCGGAACGGCAAGAGCGTCGTAGTTGGGCTCATGGGGTGTCTCGCCCGGAAATGGCCAGTTACGGCACGGGATCCCCTCGCCAGGCCAGTCTTTCATGCCATCAGGGACGACACCACTCAGGGCGCGCATGGACGGCGACTCGAACACCACGCCATGCTCGTCCTTGAACGAGTCCCATCGATCCATCGCGTAGTAGAGGGTGCCTCCGCCCTCGACATAGCGCAGGAGTTTGTCCGGCATGTCGTGGAAATCGCGGGCATACATGTGATCGGCGATCACAATGCACTTGTACGAATCCAGCGTCTCCTGAGTGATATGGTCATCATTCTGCCCCGACCAGAGATAGTCGCCTTCCACACCCAGGCGCAGCAGCGCACCGTTGACGGCGGCCGCCGTCGGTGTCGCCATGCGGCGGAAGAGGCTATACATCACGGCAGAACTGTTCAACAACAGCACTTCGCTCTTCTTAGCCGGTCGGGCCCGGCGCGTCCGGCGAAGCAGTTCGTCCGAGTAGAGCCTCACGAGCGCGGCGGACGGCCGCGGGTGGTCATCATAATCGAACAGCCCCATGCTCTCCCCCTGCCAGTACATCTCATGGGGACTGGCCTTCTGCGACGCGGCATGGGCTAGCGATGACTGCCCGTCATCGGTGAAACACCAATAGTGCCAGCCATCGGCGTCGGCGGCAAGGCAGGCCGCATTGACGCGGTCAATATTGGCGAGTTGATGGGTCTCGGTCTCCGCGCCGTTCGCAGGGGCATCCATGCGTCCGCCATGACAAATCACCACTGGCCGCTGTGTCGAGAGTTTCACATAGCGAGTCATGATGTAGGCCGTATTATAGATCGTTGGCGATTCGTGATGCAGGCGTTGCGTGACGAATTCGCGGGTGTGCGCCCACTCCTCGAAGGGTCCGACCGGATACGTGCGGATCGCCTGCCAGTGGTAATATTCCATCCAAATGGCCTGTAGTTTCTTCGTTTCAGGGGTGAAGCCATCGAGCATGGCCCAGTCGAGAGTACAGCCTTCAAAGGGAGTCCAGAACACCTGTCGGGGCGCGATCTTCAGCATCTCGGTATCCCAACGGGCTTGCGTATCGCCAATCGTCTGCTTCTGCCAGAGGATGTAGTCGTAGGCGAGCGGGTTCTTCAGGCTGGCATTGAAACGACTCTCCTGCGGCAGGAGAACCTGATCAAAATCCTGTGCGTCGTTCTCCAATTTGCCGCCAACGGCCTCGCGCAACTGCCACATCGTGCCGTAGCGCGCCTGGAGAAAAGCGGTCCACTTCTCCTTCAGATTGAACGGAATGGTCAGATTGTCGAACCCCTTGTGAAAGCGGTCAATGCGATCACCATACCCGAGGATGAAGGGATCATCCTTGTAACGTTCGCACAAAGGCCGCAGCTGTTGCACGTAGGCGTCGAAGAGCGCCTCGTTGTAGGACGGCAGCCAATGATTCCCGTAAGTCCACTCTTTACCCGTGATGCGCCGGTACTCTCCCGGATTATCAATGAACGGGCCACTGAACAGGGTCAACCGCACGCCATGGCGCCTGGCCACATCAAGTACCTGATCCAGACGGTCATACCCCTGCTGTACCGGCTTGCCATTGTCAAAGAACATGTCATTGGTCAGGAAAAGCGGCGCATGGTTGATGCCAAGCGCCTGCATGCGCGCGAAGTCCGGTTCGAGCCGTTCCACATTACGCGGCCAGACCTCATCCGTGAACCAGTTCTGCATGGCCCCGGGAAAATGCCCGAAGTACACAACCGAGTTGCAGTACCAGCGCCGCCCATCGAGGGCGAACTGGCCGTTAGGGGTTGTGGTGACAAAGGTATTCATGGTTTCCATTCGTTACAACAAAACTCGCGATTTGGGTAGGTGCTTTATTGCAAAGGCCCGGTAAGCCTGCCAATCGATGGGGCTCATGGAATGTTTGCCGGCCCGGATAAAATAACCGAGAGTGCCATCCGAGAGTTTTCCCAGTTCCGGGAATTTTGAGGAAGCGAGTCCGGTTTGGCCCAGGAACTTGTAGGTGCCTTCTGCTGCTTTGAGCACTTCGAATTGCCCTTCAGGGTTCGCCCAGGTATCTTCGACTGCGTTGGTCAAAAGCACGGGCCGGGGTGCGCAAAGTGCAATCAGGCAGTTTTGATCAAACGGGAGTTTATCGGGCTGGGTGCTGAATTCCTTGAACGTATCATTGAACCAGTGCGGGAAGCCAATGTTAATGCTCTGTACAGATTCGCCGACTTTTCCCCTGCTGGGGGAAGTCCCGCCACAGCCCGCTTGATTCGGGATCGCCATTGCAACACGATCATCAAACGCAGCGGTGAGGAGAGCGGTTTTGCCCAATCTGGAATGGCCTACTACAATCACGCGTCGGGGATCGAGCTCGGGTTGGGTAACCAGCACATCGATGGCACGCATGATGCCCCAACTCCATGCCGCCAAGGTACCCCAAGCGTTTTTGCCGATCGGCGCAATTCCCGCTTTTTCGAGATGAGGCTGGATGCCCAGACGTTTGTCCGGCACATCGGGATCCACATCGCCCGAATAAAAGGTGGCAACAGCAAAACCCTCCGCAATGGTTTCCTCGATATTCCAGGTATCTTTCAGGGTCCCGCGGCCTTTATCAGTAGCTTGATTGTTTACCACGCCGGGGTAGCGATCATACATCCATGCGGTCGGGATCCTGATCGCAGTCTCATCCACAAGCGCATGGTTGCCCGCAAAGTTCATGCCGATGAATACAGGAACTTTTCCCCTGCGCACGGCGGGGATTGCAAGGAGCATTTTAATGGTGGGAGTTGAAGGAGGGCCGAAGGAGATTTCGATTTCCTTGAGAATGCCTTTTCCCGAGAAGGCCCTCGGGTCATGGAAAAGCACCTTGCTGGTGACCGCAATGGTTTGGGTGGGGAAATACCCATACATGTAATGTTGGAAGAGTTGTTTCAGTTCCGGCCTGCGCTTGTTTAACCAGTCATCCTGATCAGCAACCTTGGTGCCATCCAGGAAGATCAGGGGGTCGGGCAGGTCTGCCACCGAGGGCAGCTCTGAGATGTCAGGTAGGGCCATGGGTTCTGCAGCAAAGGCCAGGCGGCACAACACGCCGTGCGTGAAGGACGGTAGGATGAGGGTCGAACCGACGATTGTGGCCTGGCCGGCGGCATCCTCCGGCCAGGGGCGAAAGATCTCCGCGGTCGTCACGGCGGCGCCAAGCGGCGCCAAATCGAGGTGCGCGGCGGTCACTGGCTGGGGTGGTTGATTGTCGCGCAGCACGCGATCCCATCGGTCGGACTTGTTGCGCAGCCAGGCAAATACGACCGTCCGGCCACGTAACACCAGGCACCAGTATTCGTTCGTGCTCAGATCCATCGGTTCGAAGCCCTCGCGGTCCAGGGCTACGCCACGCAACGCGTCCGCCAGTGCACGGAAGCCATACCAGAGGTTCTTCTGGTCAACGTAACGGTCCCAGTGCCAGATGTGGCCGGTCCCGGCCGCCCCGGCGAAGAACGCGGCGTAGGTCGTGTCGTGAAAGATCAGCCCATCGTGATCGGCGCTGTAGTAGCGGAACGGGCCGGTGTGGCAGTCGTTGACCGCCCCGGTCTCGGCGAGCAGCACCGGCCGGTCGGGCCGGCGACTGCGCTGGACGGCATCGATCGAGAGCGTAACCGGATCCGTGCGGCAGATTTCCAGCCCTGCACCCTGGTCGAGATAGCGGTGAACCTGCTGGAAGTCCAGTTCATCCATCTTGAACGCATCCTGGAGCGCCTGGAACCCCGGGTGATCGTAACTGCCGAGGGAATTGACCACCAGATTGCGCGGGGAGGCTGATTTGATTTCACGCAACACCTCCCTCGTCCAGTCCTTCTGAATCTGGAAACGGCTGGTTGCGCAGCAGTTGATCTCGTTCCACAACTCCCAGGCCATCACCACGGGATCATCGCCATAGCGGGCGAGCAAGGCCCTCAGCTTATGCCGCCATAATCGCTGCCAGTCGGGCGACTGGAACCACTCATCCATATCCTTCGGTGCGCGCCCATCGGAGGGGTGGCGCAACACCCGGGACTGGCCGGTTCCCTTCTCAAAGGTGCGGAAATATTCGAGGCAGAGTTTAAGGCGTATGCCAAAGTGGCGCGCCAATGCAACCACCCTGTCGATGGCGGCGAAGCGGAGGAGGTCAAGTTCTCCGGCCACCTCGCCTTCAGGCTGGAGATAGTGCATGCCCAGCCAGAGTCGGGCAAAATTGCCACCGTTCCCGGCGAGCACCTGAAACCAGCGTTCAAATTCCCGCGCGCCGAGGGTGCCGCGGCCTTCACCGGTGATGAATTCCGATCCCGTGCTCAACGCAAACATCTGAGGCCAGCACAGATTGAGACCAATGGCCGCATAGGGAGAACCGTTGGTAAAGGCGAAGTAACGAGAGTCGCGGGGGCTGACCTCGACATATCCCGGATGATTGCCATTGGCGCAGGTAAACGAACCTTTCTGCACGACGCGCTCCCCGCACAGCCAGGCGTACCGCCACTCGCCCGGTTGGTCCGGGGTGAAGCGTACCGCGTTGAGTTCGCCGCCGGTGGGGGAGATCGTTTCATATCCATGGTCGTCGTAAGTGAAGTTGGTCGGTTGGTGACGGAAGACCGGGCGCCGGCATTCGCGGCCATCCGGCCCCGTGAAGCAGACCGCGTCCACGATGTCCGATTGCTCCAATAGACCTTGCCAGCGGTGGTAGCGTTCAATCGTGATCATTGTTGGGCCACAGGATGCACTACTCGACAAGCGTCCAGCGAACGCCACAATTCGGGCTGCGTTCCCAGTAGGGATGCAGCGTAAGCCCGTTGGATTTGGTGACGGCCTTGTCCGCCGCGTAATTCACATTGGGGCCGCGCTGGTTGCCGGCGCATACCATCAGGCCAAAACTCGTGCCGGCCCGCAAGTTGAGGTCGGCTAGTTCGGTCCGGGGAATTGCCAGCTCGTAGGTGTAGGTGTTGCCATCGAGTTTCACCACATACTTCGCGCCGGGCACGGGTCCGGTGGTCCTCGCGCCACGCACTTGGCGCGGCCAGTCGTGGATGCGTGGCACGCCCGGCGCCAAGTATCGCCACAGTTCGCTGCCGGTGTCGGTCAGGTAGAGCGCATATTCGTAGTCCGTGTCGGGCACGGCATGGAAGCCATAGGGCACGCGGTTCGTGTCGGCAACCATGTCGTGCCAGCCATCCGTCACATCCAGCGCGATCTGCAGGCGGTCGCGCCGGAACGGAATGATCGGCAACCCCGACGTAGGGCCCGGGTTCTCGGGATTCAGCCGATACACGTACGGCACTTCCGCAAAACTGCGCCCGGGTCGCTGTTTCAGAAACGCCTGGTACGGTTCGATCGTATCCGACGCCGCGGAGTGGAAATAACGATCTTCATCCCGCCCGGCCATGGCCGGCCCGCCCGGCTGGGGCGTCGGATTGTTCACGCGCGCGGCGACATAGAGAAACTCGTCGTCCCAAGCGAGTTTGAACTCGACCAGCTTGCCCTGTGGCGTTTGCGCTTTCAGATCCAACCACGGACGGCGCAGGAGTTCGCCCAACTCCACCGATTGCGCACCCGCCACCACGGAGACGCCGGGCAGGTCAGCCCAGTCCTCGAGATTGCCATCCACCGTAATCGTGCGCTTCGGCGCGATGGCGGCATTCATCACTTCCGCCCACTCGGCCTCCCCCGCGTCACTGCTGAAGCGGAAACGGCACGGGTAGGCATTTTGCGGATGCGGCTTGGCGGAAGCCACGGCGAAACGGAGCGCACGGATCTCCCCGGCGGCCAGTTCGACCGTCTGGGTCGTGGCGGCGAGCGTGATCTCGGCGGGCGTGGCGACCGTGAGTGTTCCACGAATCGGCCGGTTCAAACAGTTGTGCAGGCCAACTTGGAGCGCCGCGTCGCGAGCGGTAACGCGCGTCGTGAAATCGCGCGGCAGGATTTCCACGGGGCGCTTGCCCGCGATCTGCGCCTGCTTGAGGCGCGCGGCAGCGGCGACGGGGCCCCGGGCGCAGGTGATGTAGGTCGGCAACGTCGTCATCGGCAAGGTCACACTCTGGTCACCCACGTAGAGCGGGTTGCCGGCCAGGTCGAAGAATCGCAGCAGCCCATCGTGATTGTCCACCGTCAGCGTTCCGCCGGGGGCCGCGTCCACCTGCATCCACAAGCGGCCCTTGGGGTCTTCGCCGCCGATGTTCATTAACTGCCCGAACAACACCAGCAAGGCATCCGGGTCACTATCCTCGCCGAACTGGAATACCCACGGCAGGTGATCCTGGAAAACGAGCTTTTCGAAGCGCTTGCCGGTGACGAAGTAGTTGAAGGCGGCGGTGGCCGAGACGACCGGGGAGGGCATCAGCGTCGCGTCGCCGCCGCCGGGCACGTTGTCGAACAGTACGCGCGGGTGCCACGGGGCGATACGCGCCTGGCCGGCGGCCATGAATTGGGCGACGCCCTGGGGCAACAGGAATTCGCTGTTCACAAACCAGGTCTCGGTTTCCATGGATTGCTTGCCATGGGCCTTGGCCACCATGGGACCGTAACAGCACACCGGCACAACGTAGTGGTCGGTGAAGATGTCGATGTATTTGTCGAACTCGTTCGAGCCGTCGGAGTAGAGCTTGTCCTCGGTATTCATGATCGTGGAGGAGGCGAGCAGCCGGATGTTCGGGCTGACCTTGCGGGCGGATTCGGCAATCAGCTTCTGGAGGGCGCGGTATTCGCGGGCGTCGCGCGCCCAGCCGGAGATGCCGCCGCCTTCCCACGGTTCGTTGTAGTCTTCGAGGCCCCACAACCCGCCCTGGCCGCCTTTCCAGTAGCGCTCGCACAGGGCGGTGACCCACTTGCCGTAACGCGCGTAGTATTTCGGATCGCAGACCCAATCGCCTGTGCCGCCGTAGCCGCCGGAGTTGGTGGTCCAGCCCACCGCCGGCGTCGGTTCGCCGAACGGGCGAAAGTGCGGAGGATGCCCGCCCAGCGTCAGCATGATCTTCAAGCCGTTGGCCTCGGCAGCGCCGAACAGTCTATCCAGCGTCGTCCAGTCGCACTCACCGTTGGGCTTCTCGTTCCAGTTCACCTCGCTGCGCCAGCCGCGAATGCCCATGCGCGCATAAATCGCCACGTGCCCGTCGCCTTGGATGAACGAACCCTCGCCAAAAATCGGCGTGTCTTCCACCGTCCCCCCGGCCCGTCGCTCCGGCACGCGCGCCACGCTGGTCAGGAACACGCGCTGCCCGCCGTCATTGAGCACGAGGGCGAAGGTGCCGAAACGCCGGGGCACCGGCAGATTCGGGACCTCGAACTCGGCGGCCTGTTTGTCAGTGAACGCGACCTTGAGCGGATATCGCACCGGCGCGCCGATCAGATCGATGATCGGCGCTTGTCCGGCGGTGTCGGTCCAGCCGGCCCTGTCCTTCGCCACCTTGCCCGGGGTGCGGGTGCCGATCTCCTGAATTTCGATTGTAAAATCCACCGCTCCCGCGCGATCGCCTTTCTGGAAGACGAATTGCAGGTCAACCGGGTCCTGAAGATGGAACAACTGGCCAGGCACACGGCTGCCGGAAAACCGGAAGATCTGATCCGGCTTCGCACAGCGCAACTGTTCCAAGTTACCGGGCAGGAGCAACGCCTGCGTCCAACCCACCGAAATGCTGAGCAACCACAAGGCGAGCGACGTCGATGACTTCGTGTCCATGTGATCAACGGAACAAATACACCGAGCCTCTGGTGGTCAACAACGAATCGAACGCTTGTATTTCCGCCGCATCGGGCCAGCCATTGCTATTCAAGTCCGATGTGAGATCAGCAGGCGCATTGGTGGTAACTTGGACGTTGTCGAGATAGGTGTGCCCATCCTGGCTCTGGGCCTGGAAACTGCCGTAAGACGGAATCAACGCCCCGGAGGGGAACGGCAATAGCTGGCGCGCAAGTTTGCCTGCCACGAAAACGGCTGAACAATGGCTGTCGAAGTTCAGAAATACAGAAACGCGTGTATAGGTCCCGGTATCCATGGCCACCACGGGACTCCCATCTATATAATTGCTGCAAACGGCCCATGTCCCGGCGTACCACACATTTAAGAACCCGTTCGTTCCCACAAAACTCAGGAACGTCTGCTTGTTTGTATCGCTGGCTGTCGCAACATCTCCTAAAACCGGACGAATGTAAAAATCCGTCCAGATCTTCTTCGGTTGTCCCACGCTGGAAATCCGGTTCGAAAGCGCCGTCTCATCCGGCAATTCGACCCCCTTTGAGTTACTCACCCCCTGGGACGCCTTGACCAGCACGCCCGTGCTCGTGGCGCTCCACCCCCTGAAGCCAAGATTCGCCACCTGGCTGTCTGCCGCGTAGATCTCAAAGTCATCGATAAAATTGAGACCCGCCGACACCTGTGAGCCGAAGGTATTGTCCAGCGTAAACGTTCCGGTCATATCCACGCCAGACCCCGTCACCCGGCCTCCGGTTGAAGTCACCATACCGGACGCAGTGATGGCAAGACCTCCCGCGAGGACTTGCCCCGTGCCCGCCACGATGGTGCCCGTCACCGACACAGTCGCGCCGCTCACCACCGCACCCGCGTTGAGCACCAACGTGCCGGTCACCGAAAGGCTGCTGCAAAAGCCACTGCCAACCGTCACCGTTTTTCCTGCCGCCACCGTGATCGTGCCACTATTGGTAAACACACCGCCCGTGATCGTAAGGCTATGGGAAATGGTCAGGGTCTCAGCAAACACGGTGCTGCCGTCCACGTTGAGCGTATCGCGGTCGCGCGCGACCGCGAGCGCCGCTGCCAGGGTCGTGTACGTCCGCCCCGCACCCACCGAAAAGGTACGCGCCACATAGCCATAGGTCTCCAACTCGACCGCGTCCACACCACCGACACCATTGTTATCCTGTGTATGCCGGGCGATCGCGCAAGTCGGCTGGATGTACACGTCGTCCAGCCACGCATCGCTTTCCGCCCCGCTCAGTTTGAATGACCCGTAGTTGGGAAAATTCCCGAGGAACGGCAGATCCTGCACTACCACCTGGTCGTTGAGAAGGATCGCCGCTGTTTGGGCCGTAAAATTCTGATAGATGGAAAGCGCGGCAAAAACGCCTTCGGTAACCTTGGCCACCGGCTGGCCCCAAACATCGTTACTGCATACCAACCACGCGCCCCCGCTCCACACATTCAGATAGCCGTTCGACCCGAAGTACTGCACAACCGCCACGCCGGACGTGACGCTGACGTCCGGGACATCCCCCGGAAACGGTGCAATCCGAATATCCGTCCATACGACGCCCGGGCTCGATACGGACACCGTATTCGATAATGTGCCACCATCAGGCACGAGCACGGACTGACTGCCTGAGGCCGCCTTGTTGGTTACCACCACGACGCTCGACGTCGACGCCTGCCACTGAAGCACGGGCGTGACGAAAGTGGTGCCGTTCGTAAACGGTGCGACCTCGAAATTGTGGTCTATATAACCTGCCTGACCAGTCAAGCCACATCCCAGGAGCACGAACAACCCCGGCCAAACTGTGCTTAATCTATTCATGAGACCCTCCGCGGTCGCCAACACAGAATGGTATCATTGAAGCGAGACGACCGACCCACGGCGCGGCGACAGAACCACGTTGTTCCCCTGAATCCTGAACGTTCGGGTTGAGGGAGGGACTAGGGTCCAACCGCTCAGCACGGTGGAATTGGTCGCCCCGGCCAGGGAGGTAGCCGCCAGGAGCGTCAACGAAGCCGGCAGGGAACCCGTGTAGTTAAGCTGGACTATGGCGTTCGTGGGTAAAGTCAGCTTGCCGTTGACGGTGATGAGATCCGCAGCACCTCCGGCGATGTCACAAGCAACGACCGCCCCCTCAGAGAGCGTGAGATTCGTGGTTGTCAGCGTGCCGACAACACCGGCGCTCCCGCCCATGATCGTACCGTTGCTGGCAACGTTGATCACCTGCAACACCGTACCGGTGCCCCCCAATGTACCCCCACTATTGACCGTCACCGAATAAGAATTGTTCGTGGAAAACAGGCCGTCAACCAGTATGGCACCTGAATTGATGATCGTATTCATGATGGTGTTGGTGGCGGAGAGGCGAAGTATGCCAAGACCTGTCTTCGTTAGATTTCCATTGGTGATACCGCCTGACAGCGTCGTGAAGTCACTGCTCGTCGAAGGATTATCATTCACCTTGATGGTTTGCGTTGTGCCTTGGAGGTTGAGCGGATTCTGAAACTCGAGTTCCGCGCTGGAAGTATCCGAGCCGAAGAGCATGGCATAGCCGGAAGTGATGAAGTTGGCCGAACCCCATGTCAAAGTGGCGGGCGTGGCATTGCCGCCAATATTCACCGTTAGCTTGCTGGCGCCAGCCGAAAGCCCCTCGCTGGCATTGGAGGCAAAGGCGACCTGTCCCGCGTTGATCCCGAGCGGTCGCGTGAACGTGCCGGTGCTCTGGAAGATTCCCGAGATCCCGGCGTTGGCGCCGATCCGCAGGTTCGCCGTGCTGGGCAAGCCAACTCCATCCACCGCCTCCAAGATGCCTTGCTGGATGTAGTTGGTGCCGGTAAACGTGTTGGCCCCGGTCAACTTCAGGGTGCCGCCACCGGTCTTGATGATGCCGCCATTGCTGATGATGCCGGGCAGGGTGGCAAAATCAGAATTGGTGAAAGCATTGTCATTGACCTGGATCGTCCGGGTAGCGTTGTTGAGGTTGATGCCATTCTGGAAGACGACCTCGCTGTCGGCGCGCACGGCATTGAAGATGAGTGTGTCGTTGGCGTTGCCTTGGTGAGCGGTGTCGGCGACGAAGTAGGAGGTTGAACCCCAAACCAGCGTATTGGTGTTGCCGCCGATGTTGACGGTTAGTTTTCCGCCCCCCGCGGCAAAACCGCCGCCGTTGAAGCGCCATTGGACCTGACCAGCCCCCGTGCCCAACGATTGCGTGTAGACTCCGCTGGATTGAAAGACGCCGCCAGCGAATCCCAAATTGGCATTGGTGGCCAAGCCGACGCCCAAAGTCGCCTGTACCGCACCACCTACACAATTAAGCGGAGTGAATGTATTAGAGCCGGTCAGTTTCAAAAGACCGGGCCCCTGCACGTCCAAGGTCCCGCTACGGATGATGCCGGACAGCGTCGCGAAATCAGCGCCGCTGGTCGCACCGGTGAGTATATAGACGCTCTTCTCGTTGTAGTCGCTACCCCCGCCGAGTTTGATGTTGTTTTGGAACTCGACCTCGGCGGTTGCGGTGGGCGAACCAAAAACCAAGTTATCACCATAGTTGCCGTTGCCGCTGAATGGGGAGATACCCCAAGTCACCTCGCTGGCGTTGCCGCCGAGGTTGACGGTGAGCTTCGCGCCATTGGCCGCAAACCCGCCACTTAACCCGCCACTTAAGTTGGTCGTCCATTGCACCTGGCCCGCCCCCGTGCCAAGCGCGCGCGTGAACGTCTGTGGTGTTCTGCCGATGCTTTGCAATACACCCCCTGCAAACTGCAGGGGAGAGGTCGTCGGCAACCCCACGCCGTCGTTAGCTTCAAGCACGCTGTAGCCGCTACCCGCTGGTTGAATAACCGTCGCCCCCGTATACGTGTTGGTACCAGTCAGGGTCAGGACGGAGGTATTGGTCTTGATCAGACTGCCCGAACCACTGATCACCCCGCTGAATACAAACGGCGCTGTCCCCGAGCTTCGGAACGTGGTGTCGTTGGCCAGTTTCACGTTGCTGGTAATCTGGTATGACAACGTGGCGGTGTTGGTCTTCCCGCTGAGGCTGACGACCGGCAGCGTGCCGGCGTTGTTGGTGAACACAAGGTCAGCACCGGTGATGGTCACGATCGCGTTGCCGGCTGAAGCCGGCCCGAGACCGTTTAAAGTCAGGACGTTCAGCACATAGCTTGCCGGCAAACCGCTGCCAAGATCGTTCGTGGCGGCGATGGCCGCGCTGGCCGGCAGCGCCGTTGTGGTCTCCGCAAAGAACTGGTTCGTCGCGTCGCTGGCGCCGCCGTTGGCCGGCGTCGTGCCACCGAGCCAGTTGCCGGAGGCGCTCCAACTCGCCGTTCCACTGGTGGTGTTGGTCCAGATGAAGACCGCGCCGCGAGCGGGGACAACCGCGAGCGCCAATAGCGCCAGCCCAATCGGCACCAGGCCCGCTCGAATCGTCTTCCGTGACATGCGTGTGCTCACACGCACCTCTGACCGTTTGTCTTGCTGCCCCCGGATACCTTGATGATCACGCGCTGCATTCTCATGATGTCGTCCTCCTGCCTGTTTCTGCTGCGATTGCGCTGCCTTTTTCCCCTGCGATTGCTGGTGGGTGCGGTGTGGTGGCCACGAAGGTTGCCGGAATCAGGCGCACCTGGGGCTCGGGCGGTAACTGGCCGGCGAGGCGGGCTTCGAGCAGCGCCACCATCTCCTGGCCAAGCCGCAGATTGCCCTTGTCCACCGTGGCTGCAGGCGGCGGCGAATTGCCCCGCCAGGGGTGTTCCACCCAATAGTTGTCATAACCCACGACCATGACATCCCGATTGGGTTCACGGTTGAGAATGCGGCAGGCGGCCGTCGCATTCAGGGCGAGACCATCGGAAATGGTCATCAGCGCATCCACCGGATTGGGACCATGCAGGTGCTGCCAGAGCCGTCCGGCCAGGGCGTGCGAATCGCGGTCAAACTCCTGCTGGGAGGGGATGTTATTGTGCTCGTTTTCGATGACGATGGCGGGCATGGTCTCGATCCCGGCCCCGCGACAGGCCCGCTCATAACCCGCGTCACGGCGGGCCAGCCAGCCGCGGGGCGCCGGATTCCCCGTCCATCGTGCCCATACCCGCAGGATGCGATGGCAGCCGCGCGCGATCAACCATTGCGTCAAGTCATGCGCGCCGGCCTCATGATCCGACTCCACGCTGTCAACCTCCGCTGGCGCATCCGGCGCGACGGCCTGGAATACGGTCGGCACGCCGGCCTTGCGGCAATGGGCCACAACCGCGCCTGTCACCGGATGGTTGGCCACGGTCGGCGTGACCAGCAGGCCGCAGGGCGGATCATCGGCGATCTGCTGCAACTGGGCGGCCGAGATGGCGGACGGGCGCATGGCCAGCAGGTGCATGGGGGTGCGGTGTAGCGCCTCCATGACCCCGATATCAACGGCCTTGACCCACCCCTCGGCCTCGGGGTGGAAGTCGGCCTGGGCGTGGGCCGGATTGTTATCCGACAGCAGCACGACGGTCCTGGCCAACAGACTCGTGCCCGGCGCTCGCCGAAATCCGCTGACGGCGCGTTGTCCGTTTTCGAGCATGCGCACGACGCCGTCAGTTTCCAGATCGCGCAACGCCTTCATGACGGTGGCTGGAGAGACGGCGCACGCATCGCCGATGGCCTGCATACTTGGGAGTACATCGCCGGGGCATACGGCACCGTCGCGAATCCACATGCTAACGCGCTGCATCACGCGCTTCCGGGGCCGGACGTTACTGGGCAGAACGGTAATCATTTCCGCCTAGCTTATGCCACTATATAAATGAAAACGCAATATCTTTTTTTATTCACTTCCGTAAATATAGACCCTCATGATCAACGGTCGTCGCGGCGTTGTTCGTGGGCTGCTCGGGAACGAGTAATGCCAGTTGCTCCGAACGGGAATTGCGAGGCCGATCAGTCCTTGCGCGGCGAGACTACCGGAGGGCGCCTGCCCAACCTGTCATATGGAGCATTTACCGGCCAATCGGCGACTGTTTTTTCTAACCGCTGCGGGGGGCGCCTTTTCAGAGGATGTCCTTGAAGTCATAGGCTGTTTTTCGCAAGCGTTTGACGAGGCGGAGGAGTCGCTTGGCCTCGGCGGGATCGTGCGTGTCGCGGCGCAGGCTTTCGAGGCGGGCGATAGTGGCGGCCATCAGACTGAGCAGTTGATCAGGGGCGGGCTGTGCCGGCAGGCCTGAGTGAGGCGGCAGGGCCTGAGGCTGTACGGCGTGCATCAGACGCAACTGGGCGACGGCCTCGTCATAGGCCTTGCGCACATCAACCTGGGCGACTTCCACGTAACGCATAGTCATCTTGGGCGTGCGGTGTCCCAGCAACTTCATCAGCGCCGGGACCGGCATACCGGCCCGCGCCATTTCAGTGGCGAAGGTGTGACGTAGACGATGGCAGTGGATTTGTTCGGTGCTGTGGAGATGCGCGGTCAGGAGCCGGATGTTGGCGCTGTAGCCTTGCTGGCGCATATGATGTCCGAACGGCGAGATCATCAGGTATTGCGCCAAACGTTTGGGGATCTTCCTTTTCCGCCGGCAGCCGCGTTGTTCGATAATGCGTTGGATGAGAGCGACGGTACGGGCATCGAGGGGGATGAGGCGTTCTGAATGGGTCTTGCCGATAGGAACGCGGAGCGTGAAGGTGTCAGGGCCGGCGCCTTCCATGGCATTGAGACTCAAGTCGCGCAACTCTCCGACCCGCATGCCGGTGTAACGCAAGAGCAGTAGGCCCATGGCCGCAAAGGTGTTGGCTTCGATAAGCGCCTGCTGGACAGCTTGGTCGAGAGCGGGGGGCAGGGGCCTGGGCAGGTAGACTTCCTCCGGAGCCAAGTCTTGATCGTCGAGCAGTCCCGTGGGCGGTGCGTCGGCCCATTGCCAGTGGATCAGATCCTCGAAGAACAGTCGCAACGTACGGATGGAGCAGTTTCGGGAGATGGGCTTCGTGTAGAGGATGTGTTCCAGCCAGCCGTCGATATGGGGTGTGCGCTGCAACTGGCTGAAGGACTGGACATCGGGATAGTGGTCACGCAGATAAGCGGTGAACAGCTTGAGGATGCCGCGCTTGCCCAGGATCGTGCTGGGCCGTAACGTCGGATTCCAGCGCCGCAGGTAGAGGTCAATGGTCTGTTGGAAGGGGATGAGTTTCATGGAGCACGCCTTGGGCTTTGAGCACATCGAGAGCCTGACGATAGTGGGCGCGCAGTTCCGCGTCCTCGATTTCGACATAGCGCATGGTGGTATGCGGTGAGCTGTGTCCCATCATGCGGGCCAGGACCAGTAGCGGAACACGGCAGCGGGTCATATTGGTGCCGAAGCTGTGGCGAAACCGGTGGGGATTGGCCTGGGTGACGCCGCTCTTGCCGCGGTGATAGCGGAAGATGCGGCGCAGGCCATCCATGCTGAGGGGAGCGCCGCGCCGGGGACCTTTGAGGACGATAAAGACCGAGAGAGAGTCGGTGGCGGGCCGTTCCACCTGGGCGTAGAGGTGCAGCGTGGCGGCCACGGCGTCGGCCAAGGGCATGACGCGCTGTTTGCGGCCCTTGCCCAAGATGCACAGGCTCCGGGTGCTGGGATCAATGTCGTTGACGGTGAGGTTGAGCACCTCGGCCGCCCGCAGTCCCTCCGCCCACATCAGCAGCATCATGGCCCGATCGCGCCAGGTTTTGAGGCTGCTGTAGAACTCCAGCACTTGGGCATCCTTCAGTGGTTTCACGACGCGGTGAGGCTCCTTGATGCGCACCGAGCCGCGCCGGGAACGGGAATGGAAATGCAGCGCGTGCGTATACTGGCGCCAGGCGGCGACGAAAGGCGCGGTGCCGGTAAGGAACTGTACGAAGCGTTGCAACAGACGCAGGCGTCGGTTGATGGTGGACGGCGCGGCCGGTGGCGGCCGTTGCAGGCACTCGATGAACGCCACCAGGTCATCCCCAGTGACTTGTCGGGGCTGGCGTTGAGCTTCGTCCATCCAGCGGTAGGCCGCCAGCAGATCGTAGGCATAGGTGCGCCGGGTCCGGGGCGAGAGCCCCCGTAACACCAGGGTGTGGAGAAAGCGTTCCGCGTCCTCGATGGGTTGTCCGTCCGCCTGCCGCAGTTCCCACACTGGCTGAGCGTGCCGTTGCCCCAGACGCACGGCGAAGGCGTTGTGTAGGTCGTGGTCCATCGATCACTCCAACGGTGGGGGCAGGTTGAGCAGTTGATAGATCGGCCGGCGGTACAGCAGGAATCCGTCCTGCAACAGCGCCTCCCGGGCCTCCCATAGCGCGCCGGAAGAGAGGTGCAACTCCTCGCAGACGCGCTCATCCGAGTAGAACGAGAGCCCCTGGGCATCGCTGACGCATTGCAGAAAGACATACAGGGCGATCTGCTCGACGCTCATGCGGCGGATGTGCTTCTGGTAAACCAGCCGCCGATCCATGGCGCCGAACTGCGCCGGCATCGTGCGCACGCGCTGTGGATCCACAGGCTGCTTGGTGATCGTGTAATCAGTCCTGTATTGTGGCATCACTTGCCTCCAATCTTTTCGCGTTACCGAAATCGCCGTAGAGAGGCTTGCGGTACGCGATCAGTCCGACCTGTTGCAGTTCCGTGCGGGCACCCTGCAACTCTGTGGTCACACACGACAACTGGCGACACAGCGCCGCTTCGGAATACCAACGGAGTCCGTCGACGTCAGCCATGACGACCATAAACAGATACAGCGCCGCCGCGCGGCTTCCCTGCACCTGTCCGTCACGGACCAGGCGGTGATCGACCCAACTGAACGGCGGGGGAATGCGTCGCCGCCGTTGCGGTACTATCGGTTCGCGTCCTCTCATGCTTGACCTCCTGGGGCTGCATCCACGGCACTATGCCGCCGATGCGTTGCCCCCGTTCGTAGCAGGTGGTCAAAACCCGGGCGATGTCCTCTTGTAACGCTTCCCCGGTTATCATGGACGCAAGTCCCACCAGCGCATGTTGTTGCGCCGCCAAGACATCTTGTAACGGTCGGGAAATCTCCTCGGACAGGCAGTTCCTGAGCACTTCAACCCCTTGATTATCAAATCCTTGCGCCGTCAAGAGATCTTGTAACGCATCCGGCGACCCGCCAGGTTCTGCCGGCACCTTCGTCTTCCAATACCCAGGATGCCCTCGGCGCCAAGCCCGAACCTTCTTCACATACGCTTCGCCATGGAAGTAGCCCGGGTTCTTCCTGCACCACTTCCGCTGGCTCGCGCGCTTGCTGGCGGTCCGGCACTCCGGCTCCAAACAGAACCGCTGATGCCAGGCATTGCGCCCCGGCGGCCTGAACCAAACCCCACAGTGACAACACCGTCGCAGTCCCTGCGTACCCATCGCATCCTCCTCAACGAAAACCAGGAAGAATACGACACCCACCGGCCCCGCCACCCGACCGTCAACTCGGGTACACCCTCAACGTTCGGCCTTGTCTTCACGCCGCAAGGGAACGAGATAGACCGGGATATCTGATCCCGGCTGGGAATGAAATCCTAACGAAATAAGAAAGAGATTAAGGCGATTCAGCCTTATTGGCCGGTAAAGGAGCAAAAGAACAGGCCGATCGCGGGCGCGTAAGGATCTTTGGCGAAGGAAAGAAAAGGCACGTGGAGTTGCAGTTCCGCGATGTTGAGATCGCCTATGAGCAATCGAAAGTCTGGCGGATATGGCTGGCGGGGTCGCGGCAGGAACTCGCGGGCGTGGGGTTGCTGTCAGACAGACTGCTCCCGGAAAACACTTTGCCGTAGCCCATGCGCTGTGGTTCAATTACGTACGGAAAAGGAGACATGCTATGCCAACTGCAGCCGACAAGGTCGTTGACGAGGCGCTGGATCTTCCCGCTGATGCGAGGATAGGCCTCGTCGATCGGATACTGGCTAGTCTGAACCTGCCCACGCGGCCGGATATTGACCGCCTTTGGGCGGAAGAAGCCGAGCGGCGTGTCGTTGAAATCGACCGGGGCGAAGTCGATCTCATCCCTGGCGAGGAGGTCTTCGACAAGATTCGACGGAAGTACGCTCGGTGAGATTCTACTTCCACCCTCGGGCGGACGACGAATTCGATCAAGCCGTGCAGTACTACGAGGACTGCCAGCCCGGCCTGGGTGTTGAGTTCGCGGAGGAAGTTTACGCGGTAATCGGGCGCGTCTGCGAGTACCCCGATGCCTGGTCAGCGATGTCGCAGAACACGAGGCGATGTCTCGTCAACCGGTTTCCTTACGGCGTCGTCTTTCAGGTCAAGTCCGGTATGCTGCGCATTATTGCCGTTGCGAACCTGCATCGGCGACCAGACTACTGGCGGGACAGAATCTGAGCAGAATACGCACGTTACGCTCGCAAACTCGTGAACCTGCTGCGCAACGTTCTGACTGCACTATGCGCACCGTTGGAACCGTCCCCACATGTTACAAGGAGCAAAATGAAACGCGAGCGAATCATCGAGACGCTGGTCCGCGGCGTGTGCGCCAAACGCGGGCAGTTGTTGGTGTGTCAGAGCAAAGGCGCGGCGAACACCTATCTGCCGGGCGGTCACGTGGAATTCGGGGAAAGGGCCGAGTACAGTCTCGAACGGGAGATTCAAGAGGAAATGGGACTTACGGCCAAAGCCGGGCGATTCCTAGCCGCTGTGGAGCATACCTATCTGCGAAAGGGAAGAATATCTTGCGAGATCAATCTGATTTTTGAGTTCACGGCGCGGGGACTGTCCTCGCGTTGCTCCCCTCCATCGTGCGAAGACTACATTGAATTTTTCTGGGCACCTGTGTCGGGTTTGCGCCGGCATAACTTGGAGCCGGAGGCCTTGTGCCGCTTGATCCCACTCTGGCTAAAGGGGACTTGTCGACCCGTCCGATGGGCCAGCACTTACGATAAAAAGAAATCGCCTGCTTGAAGTCCGGCTCCGCACTATGGTAGAAGGGAAGTGCCTTGGGAAACCGGGGCGCTTCACATCCTGGCCGGGGTGGCGAAATGGCAGACGCACTAGACTCAAAATCTGGCGCCCGAAAGGGCATGGGGGTTCGACTCCCTTCCCCGGCACCATCCTTAGTGCTGTGACAAAAGATCATGAAGGCGAGTACGAGGAAGGAACTCGAAAAGATCTTGTGTACCACACCGTGCACGAAAGGTTTCAAATGTGTGCTGGGGATGTACAAACCCTGCAAGGCTAAAGATATTGGGTTGGACTCCGTCCTCGAATGCCACGAGGCATCACCTTCTCAGTGCACTTTTGCAATGCACCGGACTGTCTACTACTGTCGGTGCCCGGTGCGTGTATGTCTAGCCAAGTGCGAGAACATTTAAGAGCGAAGCTTATCGTCGTCAGGAGATGGGGTTTATTGGCACAGGCAGCAAATAATTCCAAACCGTATCTAATG
>Ga0118677_10004288_pt1 | contig 26140 bp, 21 predicted proteins | sample AliMusrvi5mmetaG_FD_86154 | JGI IMG/M metagenome (GOLD analysis project Ga0118677, IMG submission 86154)
GGAAATCCTTATGCGGGGGCCGTAGAGATTGGGGCGGCCGCTGTCGCAAATGCCGCATCGGCCACCATCTCGTCACAACACGCGATGGACCGGCTAAAAACGCTCAAATGATTCAGCTTTCGATCCTATGCAGGTGGCGATGGAAGCAAGCATCAACAGCCATTAAGACATAGTGGGCTACTAGCGCTACTTGGCGCGAAGCAGGCCTCGGGTATCCATCCACTGGAGGAGCAGTTCTGGCCAGTGGGCCACGCCGCCGTTCTGGGTGAGGCGCAGACCGAAGCCGTGGCCGACGCCAGCATACTCATGCAGCTCGGCCGAGACTCCTGCCTTTTTCAGCGCGACAAACAACAGCGGAAGCTGTTGCGCGATACCTGGCTGATCGTCTGCGCCGCAGAGCAGGAAGGCGGGCGGAGTGTCTTTGTTGAACGTCGCATTGATCTCCGGAGTCAAGCCACCGGGATACATCAGCACCTGAAACGCGGGCTTGTCGCCGGGGCGGTCTAAGGGATCGGGTGCCGCAGGATTGCCGTCGTCGAAGCGGGTAGCGGCCTTGACGGCCAGCTCTCCGCCGGCTGAGAAGCCCATGACGCCTACGCGCTCCGGGTCAATGCCCCACTCTGCCGCTCGTGCTTTGACCATGCGGATGGCGCGCTGAATGTCGTGCATCTCGTCGCCATCGACTGTATAGGTGGAACCCGGCTCGTGGGCGAGGCGGTACTTGAGCACAAAGGCGGCAACGCCGTGGCCGCTGAGATACTTGGCGACGTCGTAGCCCTCGTCGTCCACAGTCAACTTATAGTGTCCGCCGCCGGGCGCGATGATGATGGCCGCAACGGGCGTGGCGCTGGGTCCGCGGCCACGCACCAGGTAGGGCGCAATCGACGGATTATTAACCGTGGTTACGCTTCTTCCGTTGTCTGCATCGCCGGTGACCACTTCGGGCGCGGTCTTGCCCTCGGAGCCGGGAGCGCCCTTGGCCCACAGCGGCACCGCGGCATGGGGATTCCCCGGAGGCCGAGGGGGAGCGGCAGCCGGGGCCGCAGCTTGCTGCGCAACAGCAGCCGTCGCCAGGCCAAGTGACAATACCAACCCGTAAATCGTGTTTAGACCGGACCTATTCATCGCACCACCTCGCTCGCCAAACTATACCGATAGATTGGGAGGTTTGAAAAGTGAACCCGCGCCGAGCGGTTGCGACGCGGACTACATAACGATCACTTTTTTGTGTACTCCTGAAATAGTTCCGGGAACTGCTGCTTCAGCGCCTTTACTTTGGGGATGTCGCAGACCTGAATGTAGGGATTATCGGGATTCTTCTCGGCGTAGTCCTGGTGGTAATCTTCGGCGTCGTAGAACGCGATGAGCGGGACGACCTGCGTGACGATTTTCCTGGGGAAGGCGTGCGCGGCGTCCAGTTGCGCGATGTACGCCGAGGCAATCTTCTGCTGCTGCGGCGTGGTATAGAAGATGATCGAACGGTAGGAAGTGCCTACGTCGGGGCCCTGTCGGTTGAGCTGCGTGGGGTCGTGTACCACGGAGAAGAAGACGCGCAGGAGGGTTCCGTAGCTGATACGCGCGGGGTCGAAGACGACTTTGACGGATTCGGCGTGGCCCGTGGATTCGCTGGAGACAGCGCCATAGTTGGCCGTCTCCTTCGATCCGCCGGAGTAGCCTGCCGTGGTTGCGGTGACGCCCTTGATGCGCTCGAAGGTCGTCTGCACGCCCCAGAAGCATCCTCCGGCAAATACGGCTGTTTCGCTGTGTGTGGTTGTCTGCTCATCGACTGCCGGAGCGGGCAGCTTCTCTGTTCTACTTTGTCCAAAGAGCATTGTCCTGACCCCCATCGCCGCCACGAGCAGGAACGCCAGCGCCAGAATGGCTGCGCTTCCCTTATTAGTTGGCATTGCCATTGTCACTCTCCGCGCACACTCATAAGATTCTGCGGGAGCGTTGCCGGATGCGAAGAGTGGCTAGAGCGGAACCAGAGTAACAGTGCCTAAGCGAAGATCATCGAAGGTGGCTTTTTCTTGAGAAAAAAGCCACTCGGAGGAAGTGCCCCCGGGGTATACCTACTCTGATTCCGCTTTACGCTATGCGGCGGCGGGCCTGAATCTCGAGGAAGCAGTTGACCAGGGTGACGGCGGCGGGGGTCACTCCCTGGATGCGGCTGGCCTGCCCCAGGGTGCGTGGACGCACCCGGCCCAGCGTCTCGACCATCTCGCGCGAGAGGCCGCTGCATGCCTCGTAGTCGAACCAGGGCGGGATGACGCGCTGCTCGTCGCGCTTGAGGCGATCCATGGACTTGCGCTGCTGTTGCAGGTAACCCGCATACTTGATCTCGGTCTCGACGGTCTTCATCTCGTTGCGGACCCAGGCGGGGAGATGGTGCGGATTTGGGTTCTCGTTCCATACATTCAGCTCGGGCACACCTCCCACTGCGTTTGCAAGAGCTGGCCAGAGCGATTCGATCGTGACTTCAGGACGCTTGAGCATCTGGGCGTAGGTCTGCGCGCCGAGGTCGCAGAGATCGCCTCGCAGGATTTCCGCGAGTGCCGATGGAAGCGCGTCAACATCCACGCGGGATTTGGTCAGCAACTGCTCGAAGGCCGCGGCGCGAGACTGCTTCGCTTCGTAGGCGGCCCAGGCTGTGTCGTCGATGAGGCCAAGGCGCCGGCCATAGGGAGTGAGCCGCCGGTCGGCATTGTCGATGCGCAGGTGCAGGCGAAACTCCGCGCGCGAGGTGAACATGCGATAGGGCTCGTCGGTCCCCTTGGAGATGAGGTCGTCGATGAGGATTCCGGTGTAGGCCTCGGTGCGGTCCAGGGTGAAGCCAGTGAATTCGGGTGCCCCATCCATTGCGGTCTCATCGCGATGGGTGGGAGAGAGCGCCGCCTTCACAGCCAGCGCCGCATTGATTCCGGCCATCAGGCCCTGACAGGCCGCCTCTTCGTATCCGCTGGTTCCGTTGATCTGACCGGCCAGATAGAGCCCGGGGAACTTCTTGACTGCGAGCGTGCGGTCCAACTCCGTGGGGTCGATGGCGTCGTACTCGATGGCGTAGCCGGGGCGCAGCATCTCGGCGTTCTCCAGGCCAGGGATGGAGTGCACCATCGCGGCCTGCACCTCCATGGGCAGGCTGGTGCTCATTCCGTTGATATAGACCTCGTGGGTGTTGAGGCCCTCGGGTTCGAGAAAGAACTGGTGCTGCGTTTTATCGGGGAAGCGCACGATCTTGGTCTCGATGGACGGACAGTAGCGCGGCCCGACGGCTGAGATCTGCCCGGTATACATGGGCGAACGATGCACGTTCTCGCGGATTAGGCGCAGCGTCTCCGGCGTGGTAGTGGCGATGTAGCAACTGACCTGGGGCAGGGCGGGAACCCACGCTGTACCTGTCTGGCTGGCTGCACGAAAGCTGAATGGAGTTGGATCGGCGTCACCCGGCTGCTCCTCAAAGCGGGACCAGTCGATGGTGCGACCGTCGAGGCGGGGCGGGGTTCCGGTCTTCAGGCGGCACTCGCGCAGGCCAAGCCGCTTCAGCGCCTCGCCGAGCAGGACGCTGGCCGGTTCCCCGCTGCGGCCCGAGGTGTACTGCTGCTCTCCACAGTGGATGAGGCCATTGAGGAAGGTCCCGGTGGTGACGATGACGGCCCCCGCATGGACCATGCGGCCATCCCGAAGGCGAAGGCCGGTCACTCGCTGACCCGCTGACTCGCTGACTTGCTGCAACTCGAGGTCGACTACTTCGGCCTGCTTGATGAAGAGATTCGGCTGACCCTCCAGGACCTCGCGCATCTTGACGCGGTAGAGTGCCTTGTCGCACTGCGCTCGCGGCGACCAGACGGCCGGGCCGCGCGAGGTATTGAGCAGGCGAAACTGAATGCCGCAGGCATCGGCGACCTCGCCCATGATGCCTCCCAGCGCGTCCACTTCGCGCACCAGATGGCCCTTTGCGATGCCTCCGATGGCGGGGTTGCAGCTCATCTGCGCGATGAGGTCGAGGTTCAGGGTAAACAGGGCCGTGCGCAGGCCCATGCGCGCGGAGGCCATCGCCGCCTCGCAACCGGCATGCCCGGCGCCAACCACTACGACATCGAACTGTTCGGTAAACGCCACACACTCAGTCTAGCTTCTAGAGCGGTATCCGGAAAACGAGATGCCAGACCAGTGACAGCACACTGCCTACCACTAGATACATCCACCAGCAAGTGAAATAACGCACATCCTTACCCAGAAAGGCGTAGATCAACCACTTGATAACCAGTGGTACCAGTAGCCCGATCGCGATGTAGATGATCGCAAATACGACAATATCTGCGTTCTGCATGCCAGAGGAAGCTTACCACCCCAGAGCCGCCTCGATGGGCGCTCCGTTCATGGAATGGTTGCGGCATGAGTGGGAAAGTATTGTCATCCCCGTTGGGAATCTGCTTTTATATTCTTCATCCCGCGTCTCCAAGGAGTCCACCATGCACCCTGCCGCCAAACTGATCGGCTTCATCCCCACCCGCGATGCCGCCCGCGCACGCAGCTTTTACGAAGAGAAGCTGGGACTGCGCTTTGTGAGCGACGACAACTTCGCCCTCGTCTTCGACTCTAACGGCAGCTTGATCCGCATCGTGCGCGCCCCCGACTTCACCCCATTCCCCTTCACACTCCTCGGCTGGGAGGTTCCTGACATCGACGCCGCCGTTGCCGAACTAGCCACCAAGGGCGTCCAGTTCTGCCGCTACAGCTTCCTCGAACAAGCCCCCAACGGCGTCTGGACCGCCCCCGGCAACGTCGCCAAAGTCGCATGGTTTCTCGATCCCGACGGCAACACCCTCTCCATCTCCCAGCACTAAGCACACTGTGTGCCAGTACCCACCTGCGCGGTGGTCATCGCCCAGCTTTCCGGGGGAGACCGCATTATTTCGAAGTATGGTGCGTCCAACTTTACGAAACGGGGTCTAAGATTGGAGCGCTAAAAAATTCAGTCACTTCTAGCGTTGAATCAGAGGCAGCATCTAACGCACTGGAGCGTAGAGAACAATGCGACAGGGCAAGAAGAATCTAGTCGTAATCGGCATATTGCTCGGCCTGACTACCTTTGTCGCAGGCACGGCGCAGACCGTAAGCACTGCGCCTGCGGAAGACTTCCCCAGCACAAGCGTCGAACCCTTCCCTGGGAGTGTGTCGGATACCAGCGTTCCGACTCTGCACGTCACCACGCGCGAGATTGTGGTGGACGTAATAGTGACGGATGACAAAGGCAACCCCGTACACGGCCTCAAGCAGGCTGACTTCAGCATGGAGGAGAACGGCAAGCCGCAGTCCATTCGCAGCTTCCGGGAGTTTGGCACTGAGGCACAGCCCGTGGAGCCTGCTCCCAAGCTTCCTCAGGGGGTGTACACCAACAGCCAGTCGACGCCAGCCACCGGCCCCGTCAATATTATGCTTCTGGACGCGTTGCATAGCGATTCGTTCGATATCGTTCGCGGATTACAGGGCGCGGTTGAATATCTGACTGGGATGCAACAAGGCACCAAAGTCGCTGTCTTCTGGCTGTCGGGGAGCGGACTGCATATGCTGCAGGGATTCACCTCTGACCGCGAAACATTGCTGCGAGCGGTGCGTACTGGCCGAACCGATATCGGGGGATGCCTGAATGGACATTGCATGGTTCGATACACGACAGATAAGATCACCATCGACGCGATGAACCAGATTGCTGCCTACGTCTCCGGCATCAAGGGCAGAAAGAACCTGTTGTGGCTAACCCCGGGTATGCCGATTGCTCTGATGCGCGACGGAGGCTTTGGCTGGGGTGGCGAAACTACCAGTGCGCCACGGGCCGGTGCGTTGTTTGGAGGTGCCAGCGAAGGCCTGGATATGGGCCAGGTGCATCGTCTGATGGATGTATACGATCGCTTCACAGCCGAGCAGATCGCCGTCTATCCCATGAATACGACGGGCGTCTCTCTCGAAGCGGTCAATCGAATGGGCAGGGCATCGTTGCAGGCAGATGAGGTGGCAGAGGACACGGGGGGCGAGGCCTTCGACAACAGCAACGACCTGAAGTCGATGATCGCCAAGGCAGTGGATGACGGCTCACACTTCTACACCCTCTCCTATATTCCTCCCACCGTGAAAGATGATGGTCACTATCACCACATCAACGTATCGGTTAACCAACCGGGCCTGCACCTGATGTACCGCCAGGGATACAACTCGGAGCGCGTGCCGACTCTGGATGCACCAGCCCCCGGCCCAGCGTTGATGAAGGCATCGATGGAGGGCAACGCACCCGTAGCCACGCAGATTTTGTTCGACGCGGGTGTCTGGCCCAACTACACATCCAATACAACCGTCGGCACACAGGCATCGGCATCCGTCAAGGTGAAGCCAGGCAAGACCGTACATTACGAGATCCACTACGGATTCCCTGCCAGCGAGATTGCCTTTACCGAAGACGCGGATGGAATGCTGCACGGATCACTGGAGTTCGACGTGTTGGCGTATGACGTTTTTCGCAGACGCGTTGCGCTGCTGACCCAGACCGTCCCGATGACGATCAGCCTGAAGGAATACGATGCGTTTGAGTGGGAGCCGTACCAGTTCACGCAGCAGATCGATTTGCCTCCCGGCCAGATCTCGCTGCATGTAGGCATTCTGGACAAGGTAACGAGCAAGGTTGGCACACTGGAGATCCCGGTGTACGTGAACCAACTCAGTCCCAAGCAACGCGCAAGCATACCACCGAACGTAGCTCCTTCCCCGTGCCCGCCGCGTTGCCCGTTGCCTGCCGTTACATCCGCGCCAGCTACGCATTAGAACTCGATGCGAAGGCCTAGCTGAATCTGGCGCTCGTGAGTCTGGCTGGTTGCGGCGGCAGTGTATGCGCCAAAGGGAAGAACATTCAATCCCTCGGAGGCCACGGTTGCGGCATCCTGAAAGACAAGCGGCGTCACCATAGGTCCGGTATTCCCGCTCAACGGCACTGGAGGCCCCACCAGGAATGCGCGCTGTGTAATGCCGGAGTAGTTGAGATGATTGGTAAGGTTGAATGCCTCCGCCGAGGCGCGCAGTCGCAGATTCTCGCCTCGCATATTCCGGCCCAGGCGGAAGCTACGGCTCAGCCGCATGTCGAGGTTGGCTGAATCCGGCAGGCGCAGGGTATTGCGTCCCACGGTGGGCAGCACCGTCGAGCCGCCCGAAGCGTTGATGCTCTCGTGTCCACCGGGCAGACGTTTGCCGCCGAAGATCTGGTAGCTGTAGCCCCGACCGCTGGACTCGTAGAAGATCCATGCCATGGACCAGCCGTTTGCCACCGCTTGCAGCACTCGGCCCGGCTGGCCGAATCGCGTCAGCGCGCTGCCCAACTGGGGCGACCAGACCGCCGTCACCACCACGCGATGGGGAAAGTTGAGCGCAGAGAGCCCCTTGTCGTAATGCGTGGTGAAGGGGTCGAACTGACCACTGGTACGCGGCACTGCACCGGCGCTCTGGCCAAAGTCGATTGCCTTCGACCATGTCCAGGAGATGCGGAAGTCCAACGTGCGAGCAACCCCGGCAAAGCCATCGCGACCCGCACCCAACCCTCGCCGCGCCTCCAGCGTCAGCCCGTGATAGCTGGCGTTTGCGTTGGATACCAGGTCCGTCACCGGACCAAAGCTGGGAGTGATGCGCGCCGAGTATACGGGGATAGAGAAGGTCTCGCCGTTCTGTACGCCGAGAACTCCGGTTCCTCCCTGTAGCTGGAACTCCTGCACACCGGTGGAGGGAGCGATGTTGATATCCACTGAGTTAGGCAGTTGCCGGTCGAGATTCATGACGTATCCTGCGCTGCCCAACACTCCCAGACCCAACCCGTGCTCTAGGGAAAGCGTTGCCTGCTGGACTACGGGCATTCGGAAGCGACGATCGAAGACAACCGCTGAGGTGGTTGCCGCCACCACGCCCGTGGGCGGCGTGAGATACGAACAGGCGTATCCGAAGCCGACACCTGTGGCAGACTGCGGACAGATCGTTGTGGTGGTGGGCAGGATGCGCACGTGCGTTGTCGAACTGGGCCGTGCTGTATCCATCAGCGCAGCGCGGATGGTGGCGCCGGGCAGCTTGCCATAGTAGACGCCATAACCCGCGCGAATCACTCCTCGCCCCACTCCGAAGGGCTGCCAGGCCACTCCCAGCCGCGGACCGAAGTTGTTACGATCTTCGGGATAGACGCTGGTGGCGCCCACCGCGCCGAAGACCGCATCCAGAGCCGCGTTGGGCTGCTGGGGAAGTGGCAGGAACTGATACTCGTAGCGCACGCCGACATGGAGGGTGAGCCGCTGGGTTGCACGCCAGTCATCCTGCAGGAAGCCCGCCCAATCCTGGGTACGGAAGGTCAGACTCTGCTGGCCGAAGCTCTGCGAGTAGGAGCGGTAACAGAAGTAATGCTTGGCCGGGAGGAGCACGTACGGGCCGCTGGGACAGCCGCCGTTGGGATAGGCATTCACGTTGAAGGTATAGTCGGTGATCCAATCCACCAGCCCGCCCAACTCTACCGAGCCCGTCGGAGAGATCGTGCTGCTGTCGTAGCTGAAGGTGCCCTCCGCGTTGGTGAGCACATCGGTGTAGTCGCGCAGTGCGCTGAAGTCCGCGCCAAACTGCAGGAAGTGGTGTCCGCGAAGCCATCCCATCAGGTCCGCAACTTCGAAACGCCGCTCGTCGGGATAGGCCTTCTGACCCAGCGCCGCCGGCGTTCCGAAGACCAGTCCCTGCGGGCCGATGGAGACCTCCGGCGGCATTCCGCCTGGGCCAATGTTCGGCTCCTGAGCAAGCGGCGTCTGTGGCGACTCGTACTGCAACTGGCGACCGAACTGCACGCGCAGCTCGTTGCTGAGGCTACGGTTCACGAACTGCACCCAGCGCACTACGCCCATGTCCACCTTACCGAAGCTGGACCCCAGGCTGGCCACGCCGCGATCCACCACCGCCTCTGTCCGCGCTCCCGCGGGTGAACTCCATCGCGCGCGGTTGTACTCGAATACGACTCTGCTTCCGCTGCCATGCTGCCAGTCCAAGCGCCCGAAGTTCACCGTCTGGTCTGCGCGGCGGGGCACCGCTCCTGTGAGGCTATCGAGATAATTGAGCGCGATGTTGGTCTGCGCCGGAGTGACTGCGCGATTTGCCAGCAACGCCGTCTGGCTCGCCGTCAACGCATAAAACCCTGCGTATCCCGGCGCGGAGATGGCGGGGAAATCTCGCAGCTGCCGATCGAAGGCATAGAAATAATAGAGCCGTTGTTGCTGGTCTTCATTGCTGTGCAACCAACTGTCGCGGGTGGTGCCAGAGTGAAAAACTGGTACCGGTCCGCCGATGCTTCCTCCATACTGCTGCCGCTGGTCGTGTGGCTTCACCACCGAGCTGGTCACCACGCCATTGGCATAGTTCGAGTCCACCGAGAAGGGATTGGCTGCGGCCCACGCGCTCTGGCGCAGGGTATAGAAGGCCATTCCATGCAACCGGGAACCACCCGCGCGAGAGACCGTTGTCACAACTCCACCCACGCCGTGCCCATAGAGCGCGGAACCATAGGCCACTGCATCTCCCTGCCCCAGCACGCGGAACTCGCGCACCGCAGCCTGGGAGAAGACATACGCCGCTCCTGCGCGCTGCCCGCCATCGGCTGTGGAACGTGCGCCGCTGCCCACACCTGCTGAACGGTCGTTGACCTCGTCTGAACCCGTGTCCTCCTCTTCTTCCACACCTGTTCCCGCAGCGGCCCCGGAGAAGCTCTGGTCTCCGCTGGTGCCGTCGGTTCGCGAGCTATTCTCTGTGACCGCGACTCCACGATAACTGAGGTCGGCGGCGTTGCCGTCGGCTGCCGCCGCAGCATTTGCACCAGCGACGGTCAGCGTCAATGTCCCCCATTCACCGCTATACACGGGCAGATCAGCCAGATCGGTCTCTGCCACATCCGTTCCCGCACTTCCTGGCGCATTGGGCAGGGCTGGGGAGCCATTCCCACCCGACTGCATACGCGCCTCGACCTCGGTCACCTCGCCCAGTTTCACCGTAACCGGGCCAGGAAGTGTGAACACGACACCCATCTCCTGCACAGATAGTTCATATTCGCCGACGGGCAACCTCACCAGCATGAACTCGCCCCTGGTACCGGAGAGTGTTTGCATGGCAAGCCCTGTCTCCAGATCGCGAACTACTACCAACGCCCCAGCCAGCGGTGATCCGGCGGCGCTCAGCACCTGGCCACCGATGGCGCCATCGGTCGCACTCTGCGCAGGCGCGACTTGTCCTGATCCAAACCAAACCAGTGCAAGAAAGAATGCCACGCAGCAACCCAACCGCCCACGCAGATGTATGGTTGTAACCCCAACCCGCCGCAGCTCTGCCATGGACATTGCCGCGCACGGTTCCATCCAATCGCGCGCGGGCCCCATTGCATCCTCCTTTAAGCTCTGGTTTCCGGGGAATCATTCCCGGACGAAAGAAGACGACAGCACAAGGTATGTGTGCGCAACTCCACCCAAAGCTGTTCCTGAGGACAAGCCCAAGGTTGCTGGCGACACGCATCGCGTAACCTGCCGAGTAGCGGAAGACTAACCGACTTTTCCCAATTAGGGAAGCCGATTCCCCATTTCGGACAATACGCGGTGTAACTGGCAGTAAAATCCCTCCTTGCAGACTGGTAATCGGATGCAACCATCTTGCTGCGCGGGCAGACCTGGGTTGAAAATTTCCTCATCTCGACTCACACTTTGCGACGGCCCTCCGATAACAGAAGCAAGGTCGCAGAATGCTCGCCGAGACATATATCGCAAAGACGATCGAAAACGCGCCCGACGCGATTGCCTGTCATGTGCGATGGAAGATCACGCTGCTGCTGGCGGCGCGCATACATGAGCCGCTGAGTGAACGAGCCATGCGCGCCATCCATTATCCGGAGGAGTGCTCCATTGGCAAATGGCTGCTGAGTGAGCACACGCTGCACCTGCGCGGCCGGCCGGAGTATCTGGCTGTGGTGGAACAGCACTCGGCGTTTCATGGCCAAATGCTTGCCATTGCCAATCTGATCAATGACGGAGAGTACGACCATGCCGAGCGTCTGCTGAACGCGGCCGAACCATTCCAGAACGCATCCACCGCGCTGGCCAACGCGATAATGGCGCTGGACCGCATTCCAGATGGAAAGCCAGTTGCGCGGATTCATGAAGCTTTGCATAAGACGGCATAGACGCACTCAAGCAACGCTATTTCTTAGGGGTGTACTCGCACCACACCAGGTTGTCGCGATAGTCGATATGCAGCACCACCTGGTAGAGCGCAGGCGCGCCGATGAACCCCGACACCTCGATGCCAACGTCATGGGAGGTCTTGGTTGTATCGATCGAGGTCATGCTGGGCGCATCCAGCCGCAGGCCGGCAAAGGCCAGGGTGAAGTTATTCGTCTCATATACCTTGTTCACCGCGCCGGAGATGCCGCTGATCTCCATGCTGTCGTCGCGGGAGACTTTGGTTACTTCTTTGGCTGCAGCGGGTGAGATGATGTTCGACTCTGCTCCCGTATCCAGGATGAAGAGCTTTTCCTTCCAGGCGCTCTCGTCCTTCATGCGCTTGGTTTGGACGATCCCGGTAGGCATAAGAAGGTCGTGGCCGCTGCGATAGATCCACTGCCACTTCTCCATTCCGGGGGCAATGTACTGGTCGTGCGGCTCGACAGTCTCGTCGTCTCCCTTCGCGACCGATGATGCGGCTTCCCCTTTCTTATCTTCTGGACGTTCGGGCAGCGGAGCCAGGCGCAATTCTTTCTTGGGGAAGTCCAGGGTTAACAGGGAACCGGAGAAGACATTGCCGCCAATCAGTCCGTCGGAGTCCAGCGTGCCCCACTTCTCCAGAATTTCGACCGCGCAGTTGGTGAACTCGATGCCACCGATCTTGATGCTGGCGACGTGGGTCACGGAGGTCTTTACGTCACCCTGATCGCCAATGCCCTGGGTCTTGGTTGCATCCTGACGCTGAATACCGAGGAACATGGCGGCCGCGCGCGAGATGGTAATGCCGCTTGCACCGGTGTCGATCTGCAACCGGCGCCGTTTGCCGTTGAACTGCACGTCGAGCCCGTAGCCAATGAAACGCGTAGTCCCATCCATCACCGCCGCAATCGGGACGGTCGCTTCTTTTGGCGAGGACGGCGTCATGCGGCAGTCCGAGGCATGGTAGAGGGACTCCTTCTCCAGCAGCGTCTTCTGCTTTGTCCTGTTCTCTTCGCTGATCTGGTCGCTGTGTTCGACGTAGTCCGTCCACTTAGCCAGCCGCTCGTTGCGAGGCAGCGTTCCAATCCACGCAGAATTGATGTCGTCGTCCGTGGGATGCAGCTTGTATGCCTGATCGATCTCCTTCTTCGCCGTGGCATGATTGCCCGCAAGGGTATTGACCTCCGCCATTCCGTAGTAGGCACGCGCATTGCACAGGTCCGCCAGCGCAGCCTTCTGAAACCTCATGTAAGCATCGCGCGGATTGCCCTGGCGCAGGAGAGCATCGCCCAGCGCCGTCAACGCCATCGAACTTGCCGGCGACGCGGCTGTCCACGCCTCTGCATCCTTTGCCGCGTCGTTCACCTTGTCCAGCGCGAGCATCGTCCGGATGAGCCCCTCGTGCGCCGCTTCGTTGTCCGCGCTCTTGGCCAGCAAAGCGCCGAACAGAGCTTCCGCTGGGGAAAAATCTCCCTTGTTCAGCGCGGTCTCCGCCGGATTCGGCGGATTGGTGTTGACCGTACAAGTCTTTCTCAGCGGAGCCGCAGGCTGAGACTGCGCGTGTGCTACAACCCCACTGGCCACCAATGCAACCAGCACAATCCACCCAAACCACATCTTAGACAGCAACAACCGGGCCCTCGCCACCGTTCTCTCCTTATAAATAGCGATGGCGGAATCATAGTCTTTCGGCCTTCAAGTGCAACCGTTTTTCCATGACGGCGATGGCTTCCGGATTTTCATCGACCATGCAGAAGGTGCGGCCGTTACTGGCAGCCGCCTCGCCCGTGGTGCCACTGCCGGCGAAGAAGTCCAGCACCAGGTCTCCGGGGTTGGAGTGGACGCGCACGATCCGCTCCAGGATTCCCAACGGCTTCTGGGTGGCGTAGCCGGTCTTCTCCTTGCCATTGGTGGGAACGATGGTGTGCCACCAGACGTCGGTGGGCGTCTTGCCGCGCGCGGCCTTCACAGGGCCGACTAGGTCTGGGGCCATGTAGGGGATGCGGTCGCTCTGGCCCAGGTTGAAGGTGTAGCGTTTAGGATCGCGCGAGTACCAGAGGATGTTGTCGTGCTTGGCGGGCCATCGTTTGGTGGCGCGTGCGCCGTAATCGTAGGCCCAGACGATCTCATTCTGGAAGCAGTCGCGGCCGAATATCTCGTCGAGCAAGATCTTGCAGTAGTGGACCTCGCGGAAGTCGATGTGGAAGAAGAGACTGCCGGTGGGGGTAAGCAGGCGATAGGCCTCCAGCAGGCGCGGGCGGAGAAAGCCGAGGAAGTCGTCGAACTGATCTGCGTAACCGGCTGCATCCTCTTCAGTGCTTCGTGCCTCCGGCTTGACCAACTCCGTACGATAACGGTGCCCGCCGAAGCCCACGCGGTCTCCCGCCTGGTCGCGAACCGTCTTCATGCGCAGGCGCGTCTGGCGCCGTCCGGTGTTGAAGGGCGGATCGATATAGATCAGCGCCACGGATGCGGAGTCCATGTGGCGCAGCGCTTCGAGGTTGTCGCCCTGCACGATGCGGTTCAATTTGCCTCCCCTGGTTGCCACTCCAGAGTAGCGCATGGAACTTTACAAACTGGACACATCTGCGAGCGAGACCATTGGAACGCAGCGCGGCTAGGAGTATGGTTTTCACGGGCCCATATTGCGGTGATTCGGGGTGGTGTGATGGCAGATGCTGCGACTCTGAAGCCTCCCAGACGGCGATCAAGAACCGCCGTGGCGGCGGATATCCGGAGTATCACGCCCGCGCGCGCCTTTGCCATGCTCTCGCACCTCGGTCGTGTGCGCCAATCCAACCAGGACGCCTGCGCGGCACTGCCCAAACATGGGGCTTTCGTTGTGTGCGACGGCATGGGAGGCGCTGCGGGAGGCGAAATTGCCAGCCGTCTGGCGACGGAGGCCTTTCTCAAATGCATTGCACAACGAGCTTCTACGTCGCCCGATCCGGTAATACAAGCAAGCCCGCCACTGTGCGAGGCCGTTCATGCAGCCAACCAGGCTGTCTTCCGATACTCGCGCAAGTCGCCCAGCCTGCACGGCATGGGCACAACCCTGGTTGCGCTGCTGTGGGAAGAGGCTGCAGCAAGTCGTGGATTGTGCATTGCCCACGTGGGCGACAGCCGCTGCTATCGGCTGCGGTCCGGCAAGCTGGAACTACTGACGCGGGACCATTCCCTGGTGGAGGAGCAGGTACGCGCTGGGCTGCTGAGCCGTGTGCAGGCCACAGTCTCCCCAATGCGCAATATCATTACGTGTGCCATTGGCACACAGCCCACGGTGGATGCAGAGATTGCCACCTGCGACACCCAACCCGGCGATCTGTATCTGCTGGCCTCCGACGGCCTCAGCCGCGAGCTGGATGAAGGCGCAATCAAACGGATTCTTGCCAACGAGGCAAGCCCGTCAGTGCTTGCCGCCGGCCGCGACTACGCGAAGGCTGGCCATATGGTTCAGGCCGCGCTCGACACCACCTGTCAGGCGCTGATCGATGCCGCCAATGCAAACGGCGGCCACGACAACATTACTGTACTGCTGGTTGCATGCGCCTAGAGCAAGCCGGGTTGTGAATCTCATCCGTTAGACTCGTACACGAAAGGAGAGACCAGTGCGCAACGGAAGTGCCCGACTTTTTCGTGTTGCGCTTGCTGCCAGCCTTGGCCTCTCCGCGCTGCTGTATTTCCTTTGGAGCTGGCGCTGGCCACTGGTGGGCGACGCGGCCCTGATCCACTACATGGGGTGGCTCATCGAGCGCGGCTGGGCCCCCTACCGCGAGATTGGCGACATGAATATGCCCGGCTCGTACCTGATCGAACTGGCCGCCATGCATCTGTTCGGCATGGGCGACCTTGGGTGGCGACTCTTCGATTTCGCGCTGATGGGGGCCACTGGTGCGGCTTTCTTTGTGATTACCGGCCGCGTGGGTGCCCCATCCTTCGCGGCGACCTCGCGAAGGGTGGGATCTGAATATGGCTGGCTTGCAGGCCTTTTTGCCGCGTGTCTCTTCGTGCTGATTCATGGGCGCGACGGCTTGGCCGAGGGGGGGCAGCGCGACCTGACGATGGCGGTCTGCTTGATTGTGGCGACGGCCTTCCTCTTTGTGGCAATCCGCAGAGACGCGGTATGGGCGATGGCGGCCTTCGGTCTCTTCTCCGGCGTGGCGTTGACCATCAAACCGACCGCGCTGCCGCTGACTGTGGCGCAACTGGTGCTGGCCGGTTATGTTTTGCGCGGACGCGAACGGCAAGGTGAAGAGTCGAATTGGGGTTGGCTAAGGACTGCTGCGGTTGCCGTTCTTGGCTATCTGATTGCACCGTGTACATCTCTGATTTTTCTGCTGCGGGAGCGGGCGCTTGCTGCATTCTTCGCCAATCTTCACGGACTCGTCCTCTACTACTCGGGGCTGGGACATAAGCCTCTCAGGTTTCTGTTGCTGCACAGCATCTCGCCGCTGCTGCCACTGGTTCTGCTGTGGCTGGCGGTACTGGCGCTGCGCCGGCAGCCAATGGGCTGGGAACGTGGGGCACTGGACTGGGAACGCGCTGCGCTGGGCTTTGGCGCGCTCTTCGGGCTGGTTTCCTATCTGGTGCAGGCCCGCGGATTTCCCTACTACCGGTACACGTTGCTCATCTTTCTGCTGCCGCTGATGGCATTGGACTTTACCCAGGCGTTGTGGGAGGAGAGGGCTGACCGTAAGGAGGAGCAGTCCGGCACGCTGCGCATTCAGACCTCCCAATGGCTTGCGTTTGCCGCGCTTGCCTTCGGCGGGTTCTTTCTGGCACCGCAGTCCGCCGTGCTGATCCATCGCTATCGCTGGTGGGAGATGGACTTCATCAGCTCACTGGAGCATAACCTGGAGGCGCTGGGCGGGCAGCGGCTCTCCGGCCACATCCAGTGCATCGACTCCATCTCCGGTTGCGGGAATGTTCTTTACCGCATGAGGCTGGAACCGGCAAATGGACTTCTGGTGGACTTTCCGCTCTTCGGCGCGGAGGAGGTTCCCTTTGTGCGGCAGACGCGGGAGCGCTATGATGCGGCGATGAAGGCGTCTCCGCCGCAGGTACTTGTGGTGAGCAGCGCGCTGTATGTGGATGGGCCGGGAGAGTTTCGCAAGCTCGACCGCTGGCCCGCCTTCCAGAGCTTTCTGGCCGATGACTATACGCTGCAGACCGAGTGGACACCGAGCCGCACCGTGCGCTGGTGGAGCCGCGAGGAGACTCCAGCCAGCTACCGAATCTACGTCCTGCGCGATCTGCACACTGCCGTTGGCCAGCATCCATAAACGACCGTTATCATGAGGAAGCCCATGAAATTCCGTCGAAGCCTATCCACCGCTGCCCTCTTCGTTCTTCTTGCTGCGCCATTCACCACGGCGCAGAATGGCGGGCCCGATCCTGCGACTGTGCAGGCACGTGCTACCGCCGATTCCACCTTCTACCTCCCATCGGAGCCGACCCCCAATCTCGGACTGCTCAAAATCCGCTTGCGCGAGTATGCCGATTGCACGGCACCCTCCGCCTGTTATGCTCGCGACCTCGACGCCCAGACCGCCCGCGCCTCAGTCCTGCTCGATGCCGCCGTAGCGCACAGCAAGCCGGGTGAGAAACCAGCCCTTGTGCTGGACATCGACGAAACCTCGCTCTCCAACATGGAACAGATGGAGCGCGAAGACTACGGCTACATTGTGCCGGACTTCAATGCATGGGTCCTATCCGGAAAAGCGCCCGCCATACCAGGCACGCTACGTCTGTTCAATCATGCGCAATCGCTTGGCGTCACCGTCTTCTTCATCACCGGACGGCCGGAGTCCCAGCGCGCCGCCACCATCGCCAACCTCAACTCTGCCGGCTATCACGGCTGGAAGTCGCTCTCCATGCAGCCCGCGACCTCAAACGCAGTAACCGCAGCGGTCACAACTACTGCCACATATAAATCCGCTGAGCGTGGCAAGATTGTCGCTGCCGGCTATCGCATTGTCATAAATGTCGGCGATCAGCTCAGCGATCTTGACGGCGAACCCCATGCCGACTACAGCATCAAGCTGCCCAATCCCTTTTACTATCTGCCGTAAGGTAATCCACACGGGAGCGGCGTATCTTAAGCGAATGCGCATGACGGTTCTCGCCTCCGGATCGAAGGGCAACTCGACGGTGATTGCCAGTGCCGAAACGTGTGTGCTGGTGGATGCGGGGCTCAGCTGCCGCGAGTTGCTGAAGCGCATGGCGATGGCCAACGAAGACCCCTCCGCGCTGGACGCCATCCTCATTACGCACGAGCATTCGGACCACGTGGCGGGCCTGTCGGTGCTGGCGCGCAGGCTGCACATTCCGGTGTACTTCAGTGAGCCGACGCACCGTGCCTGGGTGCGGCAGATGACTCCGCGTACCACTATGACCTACGCCAAGTGGCTGGAACACATGCAGAAGGAGAAGGATGCGCGCGCCGCACTGGATGCGATAGAGACTGCCGATCCGGAGTTGGGTGAGCTGTCCGGTTCGATCCAGATTGCAGCCGCAATCGCGGAGGATGAAGAGGAAGTCGCGCCGGAGGCTGCGATCAGACGCGCCCCGGCCAGCCTGCCTGCGGTGGAGTAGTTCCAGCCGGGGACGAGCTTCTGCATTGGCGACCTGACGATTGCGCCCTTTACCACGCCGCACGATGCGGCCGATCCCTGTGGTTTTGTCTTCGAGTCGGTCACGGAATCGATCCGCATGGCGATTGCCACCGACCTGGGCTATGTGCCGCCCAACGTCAAGCGCGCGCTGGAGCGGATTGACGTGCTTTTGCTGGAATCCAACCACGACCTGGAGATGCTGAAGGACGGGCCCTACCCGTGGGCGGTGAAGCAGCGCGTGCTCTCCCGCGTCGGGCATCTCTCGAACAACGCAACGGCCGAGTTCCTGGCGCGGGACTACGACGGCAACGCAGCGTATATTGTTCTGGGACATCTGTCGGAGACGAACAATGTGCCGGAACTGGCGCTACTATCGGCTGAAGAGGCGATTCGGGATCGGGGGAAGCTATTGGGTAACCGGGTGCTGCTGGCACATCAATCGGAACCGCTTGCTTCCATCTGTCTATAACCTATTTTGAATCAATATATTGAAGAAGAAGACGGTGGCCTACTGGTTGCAACACAATTTGTAGCGGTTGTAACAGAATCCGTGCAATCCGTTCTTTTGTGCGTTAAGCACTATCAAATCAAGTAAAATGAACTCTATACAACTATGGTAACTTTCCCTTCACGAAGTACCAGATCGCGCCGTGTGACCGAACTTCACTGCACCGACCCGGTCATTGGAGACATCCTCGCCGGCTGGCGCTATGACATCTCCGGCCTGTCTCCCGCAATGCGCAAGGACTACGATCATCACCTTACAGAGTGCGCTCAGTGCCGTCGCCGTCAGCATCTGGCGCGCACCATCGATGTGCTGTTGATCTCAGTCAGTTCGCTGTCCATCCTCGCGTTTCTGCTGGCCGCGGCTGTGCTGCACTACATAGAGGCCATTGCCCACCTGGGCACCAGCCTGCACGGTCACCTGTACCACACGCCGATTACCATCTCGCTACAGGCGACTGCTATCGCGGGACTGGCAATCTCGATGCTGCTGTGGATATTGGTTGCCATTGCAACGCCGATTCCTGGTCTGGTTACAGACGCAATCCAGCGCATCCCGCCCCATATTCGCCAACGCATCATGAAAAATGCCGCCTGATCCTTCCCGTTCTCCGTTACTAGTTCTCCGTTTGGGGTGGCAATTCCGCATGGGAGTTGTCGCCTATTGTTGCGGCTATCTTCCACGGACAACCAAATACGAACAACGTGCATCACAAGACGCTGGCCGCGAAAATGCGATAGCGTAAATACATCTTTATGTCATCCACGCAATCGCATCCCGAAGGCGAATTTATTCCAACCGACGATTCCACTATCCCGATTGAGGGATACGCTCCGCCTGAGGCCTACTCGCCCGAGCAGGCGCGGCGGCGGCGCGAGTACAGCGTATGGGACCCGCGTTCGGCTCCTGGAACCTACCTGCTGCTGGCTATCAATATTGCGGTCTACCTGTGGATGGTGACGCATGGAGTAAGCCCGAAAGATCCCAATGAGAATGATCTGCTCCGCTATGGCGCCAATGTTACCTGGCTGGTATTGCATGGCCAGTGGTATCGCCTGCTGACTGCGACGTTCGTGCATGTAGGACTGCTCCATCTGGCCACCAACATGTGGTGCCTGTGGAACCTGGGCATGCTGGGCGAACCGCTGATTGGCCCCTATGGAATGGTTGCCGTCTACATGATTACGGGGATAGCGGGAAACCTTCTGAGCATGGGTTACAACATCTACTACGACCTGTGGTTCCACGATCCGAGCTCGTTATTCCAAGTTGGCGCGGGAGCCTCGGGAGCGGTTTTTGGCATAGCCGGCATTCTGATTGTGCTACTCAGCAATCGCCAACTGCCATTTCCCTGGGAGGAGTTGCGCCGGTTACGCAGCAGCGTGGTCAAGTTCGCCGCCATCAACCTGGTCATAGGAATCAGCACAATTGTTGTCAACGTGGGCATCCGCATCGACAATTCAGCGCACATTGGCGGCTTTCTGAGCGGTCTGGCGCTGGGCGTCCCGTTGATCCCGCGCATGACCTCTGGCCGCGAACGCTACCTGAGGCGGCAGAAGATCACCTTCGCGGCTGCCTGTCTGATCCTGTCTCTGTTTGGCTACGCGATCGCCAGCCGGTTGTAAAACAGTGGGTAGTGAGTAGTTGGTAGTGGGTAGTAGAGACGCAGCCACAGTGCTATGCAATCCAAGACCGTGCTAGTTGAATTACTAACCACTAACCACTGCTTCTCTAAACCAGCGTGGTTTGGGCGAACTTGCGCACCATGGCCAGCAGCAGCTTGCGGTCGTTCTCCGAGAGCCGCGCCGAATAGCGCTGGATCTGGGTGAGAAAGCGAATCTCTTCTTCGCCCAGATGCAGCGAGGACATCTCCTGGCTGACGGCTTGATCGGAGAAAAACTGGGCGAGTTGGATGTCCAGCGCAAAGGCGATCTTCTGCAGCGTCTCCAGCGAGGGCACCGTGTGACCGTTCTCGACCCGCGACAGATAGCAGCGAAGCAGCCCTGTGCGCTTCTCGATGTCTCCCTGCGACATGCCTTTTTGCAGACGATAGGTGCGGATCGTGGCCCCAATGTTCATTGCGACGGGTGCGACGGGCGGGATGCTATTCAGCGGTGTCGGGAGTGTTTGCATATCTGCCATTAGCCACAAAGTAAACATCGGGAAGTATGAGGTCAATGGCTAATTTGTGTATTGCATCGATATGCGTACCTGCCAAGGTTCGCGGGGAGCCAGTTAGAGGACATCTGTTGAAGCTCTACTTTAAGCTCATGCCTGTGTTGAACCGGTAAAGATATTAACAGATAAGTTATTAGCGAGTCAGGTATGAGTTGCAGGTCACAGCATGAAAACAAAGACGATCTCGCTGACAGCTGACTTGACCATGTCAACCGCATGAACTTTAAATCAGTTGGTACCCCTCCCCCTACACCCCCCCCAGGGTACTTTTCGCAAAGTATTCAAAGCAAAGATTAAAGTATATGTACCGGTGGTATACGACCCCGGCGGCTGTGCGGCACCCATGGAGGGAACCGTTAAAAGCAAAAACCCGGTGCGATGCCGGGCTTTGTATCTTAACTAACTACCTTAATTATACGCCGAGGAGCATAACTACTATGCCAACTATTTTTGCGAGCGAAGTGGTTGATAAGGTGTTGGTTAGAGGGATTTCCAGAGCTCGAGAGTCTTGACAGGAAAAACAGTGGATAGTGGGTAGTGGGTAGTGAAGGACAGGAAACGGCAGGGCAGGGGCAAGATCCGGGGCAAGACCCCCGCTCCCTCCGGAAGACGAAGACATGAGAATTCCGCAGCGAGTGAAGCCCTAGAATCTTGAACCTAAAACATCTATCCCATGTACATACCGCCGTTGACGTCGAGCGTGTGGCCGGTGATGAAGCCGGCCTCTTCGGAGGCGAGGAATGCGACCGCGGCTGCGACCTCGCGGTCGGTGCCGGCGCGTGCCAGGGGGATCTGCGAGGTCATGGCGGTGCGCTGGGCATCGGTCAAAATAGCAGTCATTGCGGTCTCGATATATCCGGGGGCGACGGCGTTGACGGTGATGGTACGGCTGGCCAGCTCGCGCGCCAGCGACCGGGTGAGGCCGATGAGGCCAGCCTTGGACGCGGCGTAGTTGGCCTGGCCAGCCTGGCCGGTCTCGCCGACCACCGAAGTGATGTTGATGATGCGCCCCCAGCGCGCCTTCAGCATGGAACCCATGACGGCCTGGGTCATGAGGAAGGCCCCGGTGAGGTTGGTGGCGAGCACATCGTCCCAGTCTTTGCGCTTCATGCGCAGGGTGAGGGTGTCGCGGGTAATGCCCGCGTTGTTGACCAGGATATCCACCTTGCCGAGCTTGGCGATAACGGCCCTGGCACAGGCCTGAATGGATTCTTCACTGCTGAGGTCGAGCGCAAAGATATGCGCGGACCCGGCAAACGGCTCTGTAACGCCGGCGCTGGCAGCCCCGCCGCAGATGGCTGCTGCGTCGTCCATCTCGCCCGCCGCCTCAGCTGCCCGACTTGCGGCACCATTGATTTCGTCGGCGACCTCAGCCAGCTTTACCTCATTGCGCGCGCAAAGTGCCACGGTGGCGCCCGCCTCGGCCAATGCCAGCGCACACGCTCGCCCAATGCCCTGTGATGCTCCCGTTACCAACGCAACCCGACCTGCCAATGTGCTCATCTGTCTTCCTTCCGACTAATCGCCTCATTATACGAATCCAATACGATTCATCCACAGGGATTGCCGTGCGCGGGTCGCCGGATGACATATCCTTGCAGGGTGATGACCGACAAACCGACCGCTGCCGCCGACCCGAAGCCACCCGCCAAACCTGCCTTTGAACATGCCGCGAACCAGACCGATGTGTACGCCATTCAAGGGGCGGACCCGGAGGTGCTGGCCTACGCGATGGCCAAATACTCGCGTTCGTCGCTGAGCATGAAGGAGTCGCTGGCCGAGATCAGCTCGCAGCGCGCGGAGCAGTTCCTGAACACTTTTTATTTCCAGTATGGCCACCGCTCCATCGCGGACCTGGCGCACATTCCGTTTGCCATCGAACGGTTGAGCCTACTGGCGGCCGTTGTGCTGGTGGACGAGCAGCGCTGGGACGGGCAGGAGCGCAGCACTCGCTACCAGAACTTCCGCAAGTCGGGCTGGTACACTCCTGTGCTTGGTGAACGGACGGCTGGCTACACTGCCACGATTGAGGCGTTGTTTGCCGCTTATGACCACGTTGGCACGGGAATGCTGGATGCGCTGAAGCATGCGATTGCGCAGCCCGCGGAGATGAAGGAGGATTCGTACCTGCGCACACTGAAGGCACGCGCCTTCGATGTGGCGCGCTACCTGCTGCCGCTGGCAACCAACACTTCGCTGGGGCAGATTGTGAGCGCGCGCACGCTGGAGAACCAGATCTCCCGGCTGCTGGCGAGTGAGTTTGCCGAGGTGCGCACTCTGGGCGAGAGGCTGAAAGCTGCCGCTACAGAGCCGGCGTGGAACGTAGGCCACGATGGCGCGCGCGTTCTGCTGGAAGAGGCTGCGTCGTATACCATCCCCGATGCGCAGGGCCGCGAGGGATTCCATGTGCGTCTCTCGGAGACGCTGCTGCGCGAAGTGAAGACGGCGCCAACGCTAGTGAAGTACTCAGCGGCCAATGAATACGCCATTGCTACACGCGCGGAGATGCGAGCCGCGGCCACCGAGCTGATGGCCGGGCAGGCGATTGAAGACGCACCGGTGGTCGATCTGGTGGAAGAAGCGGGTTCGCTGGAGATCGAGCTTGCTACGTCGCTGCTATACGCGGAGTGCCATTACTCGTGGCGGCAGATTCAGCGCACCGTTGCTTCTCTTAGCGCGCAGCAAGTGGCGGAGATCGTAGCGCTGGGAATGAAACATCGAGGTCGCCATGACGAGCTGGCGCGTACCTTCTCCGCCGGACAAGGCTTCCAGTTCGACATTCTGATGGACATCGGCGGCTTCCGCGATATGCACCGGCATCGCCGCTGCGTGCAACTGCTACAGCCCTACACCGATCTGCACGGATACGAGGAGCCTGTGTGCCCTGGGCAGCCAACGCTGGCCGAGGCTGGACTGCATGAGACTTACACCGCCGCGATGGATGCCGCACACGCCGCCTATCGCACGATGCGCGATGCGGCGGGGCCGGAGGATGCAGCTTACCTGTTGCCGCTGGGGACGCGGGTGCGGGCGATGTTCAAGATGGACTTTGCCGAGGCGCTGTACATCGCGGAGCTGCGCTCCGGCGCGGCAGGACACTTCAGCTACCGGCGCGTGGCGTGGGAGATGTATCTTGCCGTGGCCAGGCGGCATCCGGGGCTGGCAGGGTATTTCCGGATTGAAGACGTGAATGCGCCGGTTGATTTGCTGAAGCGGTAAGTTCTAGGCTTCGATCACGCTGTCGAGAATTAGATGGTCGTTGCGCGAGTCGGGATTGAAGGGCTGAGGAGTGCGTGTCCCGAGTGCGTGGCAGAGGCCCGTGAGTGCGATGAGCGTCAGCGCCAGGATGCAGACTCCGTTCCACTGCCAGCGGTCCCAAACCATGGTGGCAAGCGCCGATCCCACCGCGCCACCGGCGAAGAAGCTAGTCATGTAGACGGTGTTCAAGCGGCTGCGCGCCGAAGCATCCAGGCCGAAGATGCGCGTCTGGTTGGATATCTGCGTCATTTGCATGCCGACGTCCAGCACGATGACGCCGACTACCAGTGCTGCGATGTGCAGCGTCAACGGCAGGCTGAACGCAACGCCAGCCCATAGCACCAGATAGGAGAGCGCAAGCAGAGCGATTGCGGCGGTGAGTACCCATCGCGTACCGCGCTTGTCCGCCAGCTTGCCTGCGACGGGAGCCACCATCGCGCCCGCCGCTCCAACGATACCAAAGCTGCCCGCAACGCCCGCGCCGAGGCCATAGTGGCTGCTGAGCATATAGGCCAGCGTGGTCCAGAAACAGCTGAAGGCAGCAAAGACGAGCGCGCTGATGAGGCTCGATTCTCGCAACAGCGGCTGGGTGCGGACGAGCGTCCACAAGGAACGCATGGCGTCCGCATAGTGGAGGTTCTGGCTGGGGGGCAGTCGCGGCATCACTCGTCCGAGGAAAAGCAGAAACACCGCATTGCCCAGGGCTGCGATGAAGAACACATATCGCCAACCGTCCGTGACCCAGAAAGCCCCTTTGGGAAACAGACTCGGCGCGTAGACGAAGAGCGCGGGGATGTGGCTGACCCAGCCGGAGAAAGTGCGGGCCAGCAGAACACCCAGCAGAAGTCCCATCATCACCGTTCCGATGGCACGCCCGCGCTGCGTGTGAGGCACCAGTTCGGGCGCAATGGGAAGAACGATGTGAGTGACGGAGGCGACCAGGCCCAGCAGTACGCTACCCGCGATAAGCCATGCCAGAGTCGGGGCCATGGAGACCAGAAGCAGCGCAACGATTACAACGGCGAACATCCGTTTCATCAGGGCGCGGCGCTCCAGCAGATCGCCGAGCGGCACAAAGAGCAGCATCCCCAGCGCGTAGCCAATCTGCGTCGCACTGGCAACAACCATCACATGGCCTGCCGACGCGTTGTAGGTTCTGCCCATCTCCACCAGCAGCGGCTGGTTGAAGTAGATGGTGGAGACTCCGATGGCGCAGGCGAGCCCGAGGAAGTGCAGGGGAGCGCGTGGCGTGGAGGATTTGGAATGATGAGTCATGCGGGGAGAGATGCCTGGTATCCAGTGTAAGTCTTGTCGCACACGGGCGATATCGATGCTGTCCGTGCATGTGCGGGCGGAACTTCCATCGCCGGGTTTCCAACCGTCGTTCCGGCAATGTATAACGCTCTGCGGTGGGTTTGCAGACTTTTCCCGCACACTGGAGAGATCGAACCGTGCCGCTATGGGAGCTACCGATGAAAAAACTATATGGTACGAAAAGTGATCGCAAGAACCGCCGCGCGACCGCCGCCTGGGCCACAATTGCCGCATGTGTACTGGTTCTGCTGGTCCAGCCTTGCCTGGCGCAGACGACCGCAGCGCCGCATTCAAAAACCGTGGCCCGACACGGTATAGCTGTTGCCCAGCATTCGACGACTACCGCAAAGTATCCCTTCCAGAAGATACAGATGCCGACCGCGGCCGAGCTGAAGCTGGCGTGGAAGACGACTCCGTCGGAGTACGGGCCGCAGCCATACCTGGGACTGGACGGGCCGGCGACGATCGAAAGCCTGTCGCGGGACCTGGACATGATGAAGAGCCTCGGCTTCCGCGCGGTGACGGTGCAGGCCGGCGGCGGCATGACGACGACGTATCTGACGCCCGAATACTTCGCGTTCTTCAAGAAGTTTGCGGAAGAGGCCAAGAAGCGCGACATGCGGGTGTGGATCGTCGACGAGATTGGCTATCCCAGCGGATTCGCCGGCGGCATGTTCACCAAATCGAAGACCGAGCTGCGCATGCAGGGTCTGGACATCTCGCAGCGGATTCCGGTGAAGGCCGGCGCGACGCTGGACCAGGCAGTTGCGGCCAATGCAGTGGCGGCCCTGGCTGTCAGTGCATCCGGTGAGCGCGTGCCTGTAGCCATTACCGGCAACAAGATTACCTGGACTGCTCCGGTGGGTTCCGACTATACGGTGGAGGTGATTGGGCATGAGTTCCGCACTGCGCCCACTCGCAGTGACGCCAACCCGACGCGTGCCAAGGACACATCGAACTCGATCGAAGACTATATGAACCCGGATGCAACGGCGGCGTATATCAAGGTGACGCACCAGGGATACTAC
>Ga0118677_10004289_pt1 | contig 26139 bp, 20 predicted proteins | sample AliMusrvi5mmetaG_FD_86154 | JGI IMG/M metagenome (GOLD analysis project Ga0118677, IMG submission 86154)
TTGCGAGGCCCCGGGGGTTCACCACAAAGTAGGCATGTTGTCACCACACACGCCTGATCATTCCGGGTCATCAGGCTGAGGGTTCCGCGCAGCAAGCCAGCACATGAAACCATCCAAGCACGATCCGCAGTCCGGAGGCTTCGCCTTGGTGATCACGCTGGCGCTGATGATCCTGCTGACGATCATCGCGGTGGGCTTGTTGACCTTGTCGGCGGTCTCGTTGCGGGCGTCGGGTCAGAACCAGGCCATGGCCACGGCCCGCAGCAACGCGCGCCTGGCGCTGATGCTGGCCATCGGCGATTTGCAGAAATCGCTGGGTCCCGATCGCGCGGTCAGCGCCTCCGCCGAGTTCCTCGGGGCCACCCCCGCCAAAGGCCATACCACCGGCGCCTGGGAGTCATGGTGGGATTTCAACCCCGCTAACAGCTCGGTGGACTATGCCGGCGAGAAAAAGAAACGCTTCCGCCGCTGGCTGGTTTCCAATGCCGATCACGCGGCGGCCGAATCGCGCGACTTCGCGGCCTCCGAATGGTCCGGCAAAACCATTGAACTGGTCGGCAACAACGCGCTGGGCGGCAAGGTTGCGGCCAGTGCCAAAGTCGTCGCAGGGCTGGTACCGGTGGCCCGCAACGGCAAAGTGGAAGGTGCCTACGCCTGGCATGTGGCGGACGAAGCGCAGAAAGCCCGCATCAACCTGTACCGCGATCCGGCCCAAAACACCTCCGTCGCCCAACAACGCGCCCTGCTCGCCGGCCAGCGGCCGGACCCTTCGGTCATGAAGGGAGGCGATGGCAATCTGTTAACCTGCCTGCCCACCGACCAGGATGCAGCCGCTTTCAAGACTGCCACGGCCACCTCCGGCAAACTCACCGACCTCGCCCAAGTGGAGTTGTATGGCGCGGCGATGGGCAAAATCAAGCCTCTGCGCCATGACCTGACGCCGTATTCGCTGGGGGTGCTGGCCGACGTCCGCAGTGGCGGACTCAAACAGGATTTGTCTTCCGTGTTTGAAATAAGCAGCGCCAGCGCCACCAAGCTGCCGAGCGATTTCCCGAGCGATTACAGCGGTGGCACCAGAGCGCGGCTGTATGCCTCGACGCCCGCGACGCCCGGCGGTTCCGGTTCTGTTATAGCCGGCGGCATTTCCGACCCCAATTGGAGCACCTTGGCGAGTTACTATAACAGCTTTAGAAGCATCACCACTCCCGACACCGCCCCGACTTATGCCGTAACCTCAGGCGCGGCCAACACCGATCCGGTGCCCGCAGCTTACAATCCGGCCCCGGTCATCGCCAAGGTCGATACCATCTTCAGCCTGGTGGCCAGACCCTTAACCGATATCTTTTGGCTGGGCGGTGTGAGAGAGTTTTTTGATTATCATTTGAATCTCATTTTCACACCGGTGGTCACCCTGCACAACCCCTAGAATGTCAATATCTCCTTCTATCAAATGGAGGTCAGTTTCGAAAATATACCGGTCGCCTTCAACTACATGTTCCAAGCGGGTGGGGCTGGGGGATTTGTCTCCCAGTGCGTGGTTCCGGGAAACTTCGAAGCCATCAATACCATGAGCTACTCCGGTGCTGATCACAATGGCAGAAAAGATAAATTTTTTGTCATGAACATCGCCAATTGGAAGGATGCCAACCCGATTGCGACCAGTTCCTCCATATCCGGCCCGATCGTCATGAAGCCGGGGCAGACGCTGGTTTGCGGGCCTATCTTTCCCCCCGATTCGTCTTTCCAGAAAGATGCCGGCCTGGGCCATGACACCGTGGGCTTCGATTGGGACAACAGGCTCACCAAAGCCATCAAAGCGAAGCCCTCGTTCACCCCCGGTCTCGGATATGAAATGTATGCGGTGACGATCGCCCACATTCGCCACCCGGGTGATATTTATCCAGGAGGCTGGACGTCTCATCCCTTCATGATGATGCGTGATCAAGGTGCGTTACCAAAAAATTCAAAGACAACGACTACTGATAGATTTTACATGGAATTCAAAATTCAAAGACCCAGTTGGTATATCGACGATGCCTCGGTCACACCGACTGAAGCGCTCCCATCGTTTGCGGTGAATGCCAGGCTCCAAGCCACCGCCAGCGGCACGTCCAGCGACTATGCCAAACTCGATTTCGAGTACCAGAGCGACACCAGTCTCAAGAGTTTTTTCAACAACCGGGTTTATCGTTATCCGCCCACCGGTTCCCTGGCTGGATCTGAATGTGCCGCCCCCGGTGGAGTCACCTACAGCACACAGGGAGCCTACGTGCATCCGTTTGCCATCTTCTCCGCGTATGCCCGCACCACCAACGGCGGCGTGTATGAAACGGGCAAGCGCAGCAAGGGGCCGCTTGACAGTCCCCAGATCAACTTGCTGCGCGATGGCCGCCTGGCTGGCAAACCGTTCCTGTTCCACAATCCATCCCGTGCCAATTTCACGATGAATCTGGCCACCGAAAAGCCGGGGGTTCAGGCCTACGAACTCAACTTTCAGCCGTTTCTGAGCAAGGGTGACTTTCAGGACTACATGGATGTGGATGGCAGTCGCGTTCCCGCCCTTACCGGCAACACCACTGGCAGGGGCATTAAATCCGGCAGCTATCTCGAAGTGCCCACCGGCCCGATGCAAACCATCGCCGACTTCCGCCGCTCCAACGCGCTGACCACCTCCTATCTTCCCGGCACCGTGCAGCCCGTCGGCAACTCGCTGGTTTCCCCGCTGATGTCCACCGACAAGATCAGGCAAACGGACAAGGACGTCGCTACTAACGAATTGCTCGACCACTCGCTGCTGGCCAACCACGCGCTCTATGACCGGTTTTATTTCTCGACGATTGCCACCCGCGGCAGCGAGACGCCGGACGCGGTGTTTGAGAAATTCATGAATGGCACCACGCCGCTGGCATCGCAGGCGTTCCAGTCCTACCGGTCCGGCGGCAAATCCGTGGCTGCCGCCAAGGCGGAACTCTTCAGCGGCGGCAAGCCGAAGGACGATGCATACAAGACCGCCGCCGAATACCAGATGATCCAAGGCCCGTTCAACGTCAACTCGACGAGCGTCCAAGCGTGGAAAGCGGTGCTGGCGTCGATGAACAAGAGCGATCTTGTCACCCTCTGGGCCAAGACGAACAAAATCGAACTCAAGAAAGCCGCCGGGGTTCCGGTTCTCGGCATGTCCCTGCTCAACGGCGGCGTCACCGGCGGGACCGCTGATTTTGCCAACATCGACGATGCAAAGTCGAACGATTGGAACGGCCACCGTGAACTCTCCGACACGGAACTCGAAGCCCTGGCCACCCAGATCGTCGACCAGGTGCGCACCCGCGGCCCGTTTCTAACCATGTCGGAATTCGTGAACCGCCAGGTCGGCCCGAATGGCCCTCTCACCCAGCGCGGCGCGCTGGAGGCGGCCATCGAAAACTCCTCAATCAACAAGAACTTTTTCATAAACTATGAGACGGATATTGCGTTGAGCGACATCAGCGACACGAATACCTACAAATACAACACGCCGGAAGTCGTAACAGGCAACCCGGCCGCCGGCGCGCCCGGCTGGATCAGCCAAGGCGATTTGCTGCGCATCCTGGAACCGGCCGCCACCGTGCGCGGCGACACGTTTGTCATCCGCGTTTGCGGGGAAGCCTGGGATCCTAACGGCAAGGTGACCGCTCGCGCTTACGCCGAGGCCGTGGTGCAACGCGTGCCGGAATATGTTGATCCGGTGGACCGTCCGTCGCTCAATGTTTACACCACCAGCACCGCGGCCAAGGCCAACAAGACCTTCGGCCGCCGATTCAACCTGGTGTCCTTCCGCTGGCTGTCCGGCAATGAAATCTGATATCTCATGATCCGCAAACATTCCCTTTGGATTCTAACATTTCTATGGTTGCCTGTGGCGGGCCATGCCCAGCAGAAGGACGTGACGCCCCCATTCCAGTTCCGCTCGGTGTTGCACGACCCAGTCCACCCCACCGCCGAGTCGAATCGAAGAGATGATTGCTGTGCACAGAGCTGAGCCTCTGTATTGGCACACGGGCGGGCCGCCCGTGCCCCTCTTGAAGAGGAATTGCTGCATGACAGCAATTCCCGTATCCAAACGGAAGTGCGGTAATCAAGCACTCTGTGACGACTTTTCCCCGACAGGAAAAGTCGTTCTGCAGGAGATGCCCATAAAAAAGCACTTTGGCTTGCTCATTGGCATCGGCGCTCACAGAGCGGCGTTACAAGCACATCCCAGACGCCTTAATCGATAGATATTATTGCGCGGCGACCCAACCTATCCCAACAACTTTGCCCGCAGCAACTCAGTCACCTGCTTCGGATTGGGCTTGGTGGTGGCGGACTTCATTACCTGACCCGTTAGAAAGTTGAGAAGCTTGTCATTGCCGGCTTGAACCGCCGCCACTTCCGCCGGACAATTGCCAATCACCGCCTCGCAGAGGGCTTCAAGTTCGCCGGCGACGGCAGGCTTGAAGCCCAACTCATTGGCAATGACAGCCGGGTCCTTCTCCGGCGCGTCGAACAATACCGCGAACACCTCGCGTGCCTGACTGGCGGCCAGCGTGCCGTTTTCCACCAGCACTAAAAGCGCCCGCAGTTGGTGCGGAGGCACCGGGCAATCCGCGACACCCAGGCCGCGTTCGTTGAGGGTCCCCAACAGGTTGTTGATGATGAAATTGGCCACCTTCTTGCCCGCGATGGCGGCGTCGCAAACCGCCTCAAAGTAACTTGCCAGATGCTTGTCCGATGACAGCACCGCAGCATCGTAAGGGGTGACTCCCAGATCGCGTTCGAAGCGCAATGCCAGCTCGTGCGGCAACTCCGGAACCCGCGGACGGACTTTCTCTAACAGCGGGGCGGTGCGCACCGGCAGCAGATCGGGACAGGCAAAATAGCGGTAGTCGTGCGCATCCTCCTTGGTGCGCATGAGCTGGGTCTCGCCGCGCTCGTCATCCCAGCGGCGGGTCGCTTGGACCTGACCCCTGCCCTGATCGAGATCCTCGCCCTGCCGCTGGATTTCGAAGTGGATGGCGCGGCGGATGGCGGAAATCGAGTTGAGGTTCTTGAGCTCGACCTTGGAACCGAGCGGGTCCTCAGGCCGCCGCCGCAATGAGATGTTCACGTCGCAGCGCAGCTGGCCTTTTTCCATGTCCGCATCCGATACGCCGCCCTGGATGAGAATCATCTGCAGCGAGCGCAGATAGGCGAAGGCTTCCTCGCCGGATTCCATGTCCGGCTCGCTCACAATCTCCATCAACGGCGTGCCGGCGCGGTTGAAGTCGATGAGCGACGAGTTGCCAAGATGGGTGGATTTGGCCACGTCCTCTTCAAGATGAATCCGGTTGAGCCGCACCACTTTGTCAGGTCTGGCGATGCTGTTGCGGGCGTCGGTCGGATAGCAGTGCGCGTAGAGCGGCACCCCGCCGCCGATGCACAGCGGCTGGTCGAACTGAGTCGTCTGAAAGTTCTTCGGCATGTCCGGATAGAAATAGCTTTTTCGATCCCACTTGGAGATTTCCGGCGAGCCACACCCCAACATCAGCCCGCTGAGCAGGGTTTGCTCGATGGCCGCCTCGTTGAGCACCGGCAAGGCGCCCGGCAGGCCGAGGCAGACCGGGCAGGTATGGGTGTTAGGCACCTCTCCAAACGAGGTGCGGCAAGCGCAAAACATCTTGGTTTGCGTTTTGACCTGGCAGTGGACTTCAAGACCGATGGTGACTAGATAGGGCATGGGGATCAGTTATGAGTTGTCAGGGGCGAGACGCAAGACACAAGAACACAGAAAGAGATAAGCCGTAACGGCTCTTCTGTTGAATCTTCAAGTCTTGCGTCTTGTGTCTATTCACTTTGTTTCTTTGAGCGCTTTCTTGACTTTGGGATCGTCCAGCGCGCGGGTGAGGTTGGGATGGCGCAACAGACTGGAGAAATCCTGTTGGCGGGCAAGGCCTTGCAGCGCGGGATCATCGACAACAATGGCCCGCGGATAGGGTTTGCCGGTCTTCGGATCTATCACCGGCGGCGAGGCCGGGTTGGACTCGGCGGCAATCAACTTGGCCAGCGCCAACCTTGCCGGCTCGGTCAGCGGATCCAAGCGCTTGAGCCAGTCCTTGGGCAGCGCCGCTTCCACCGCGGTCTTCATCTGCTGCAAGTAGGCTGACGCCTTGCTGGTGTCGGCATTTTTTTGCACGAAACCGCGGATCTCCGCCAGCGCCCCGGCATGATGAACCCAAGTGGCGCCAACGAGCCAGAGGCCGGCCGCGGCAAGCGCGGCAAAAATCAACCGCACCGGCACGTTGGTGAAAGCCGAGGGTGCCCCGTCGCCGGGCCGCACAAATGGGCTGACAAGCAGTTTGACCACCGTGCGGATCAGCCACATGGCTATCACAAACGCCACGAGCGGTGCGCCCGTGGTGATCAAGGGGGTGGGCTTTTCCAACAACTTGATGGACCAGGCCGGCGCCTGTTGCCACACCCAGAACGCCAGACACGCGCTCACGCCAAGCACCACCGTGCCTAGCAACATCCGCGCGACCCCGCGCACCAACACGAAAAGCGCGCACAACGCGAAAATGAGCAGGGCGCCGCTGGTGAGGTCCAGATGGGTGAGAAAATCAAGAGACATGCCGGTACAGTGGATAGAAGAAAGTGGATGCACATCGACGTGCTAGCGCCGACCGATACTTCGTTGCCGCAGCAAGTGATCGGTTAGAACCAGAGTGGCCATGGCCTCGACGATGGGCACGGCACGGGGCAGGACACAGGCATCATGGCGGCCGCGGCCTTCGAGCTGGGTGTTGGTGCCGCTGGCGGTGACGGTTAGTTGGGAGCTCATGATGGTGGCGGTGGGCTTGAAGGCGACGCGGAAGCAGATGGGCTCGCCATTGGAAATGCCACCCTGGATGCCGCCGGAATGGTTGGTGGTGGTGCGTACTTTGCCGTCGACCATGCGGAACGCATCGTTGTGCTCACGCCCGGTGAGCAGGGTGCCCGCAAAGCCGGAACCAATTTCAAACCCCTTGGTCGCCGGCAGCGAGAGCATCGCTTTGGCCAGATCCGCTTCCAGCTTGTCAAAAATCGGTTCGCCCAAGCCGGGCGGGCAGCCGCGAATCACACATTCGATCACGCCGCCCACCGAGTTGCCATCGCTGCGCACCGCCTTGATCAACTCGATCATCGGCTCGACCATGGCTGGGTCGCCGGTACGAACGATGTTGGATTCGATGCTTTCCGCCGTGACCGTGGCGGGATCGACGCAGGCCTCAAGATGTTGGATGGATTTCACCCAGGCCACGATCTCGATGCCGGAATGGAAAGTGTCTAACACCTGGCGTGCCACGGCGGCGGCGGCCACCCGGCCGATCGTTTCACGGGCCGATGCGCGCCCGCCGCCGGACGGGGCGCGAATCCCATATTTGGCCTCGTAGGTGAAATCGGCGTGGCTCGGCCGGTAGGTGGCGGCCATCTCCTCATAGGAAGACGGACGCTGGTCGGTATTGCGCACCAAGATGGCGATGGGCGTGCCGAGGGTCAGCCCGTCGTGGATGCCAGAGAGGATCTCGGCCGTGTCCGCCTCCTTGCGCGGCGTGACAATATCGGATTGGCCGGGCCGGCGACGGTCCAGTTCGCGCTGAATCTGCGCCGCGCTCACCGCGATGCGCGACGGGCAGCCATCAATGACCACACCCACGCCGCCGCCGTGCGACTCGCCAAAGGTGTGGATGCGGAAAATCTCGCCAAACGTGGATGCCATGCCGGGGAGGATAGGGCGAATGAGACCGACGGGCAAGCCCGAAGGCTGTGCCTTTGTGGCGGCTGGAAACCGGCAGGGAACGGGACTTGCCAAAGTCCCGTGAGCAGACGCAGCCCCAAAGGCGTCTCTATTCTCTTCGGGGCCAACCGCGTCCCATGCGTCCCATTGGCTCGCGACGGTCACAGACCGCCGCTAGAGGGCCGCTACAGGGCTTGACATCGGAAGTTATCTATTCGCCCGAGGGCGCAATCGTCGAAGTGCTAGAGGCACACTTGCTGGGTCTAGCCTCCTTGCCCCGTGGCATGCGGAGTTGGGCGAAACGGCGGAGGACTCGACCTTGGCTCTTGCGTGAGCGTGTTGCTGCGCGGGTGGCTCACGTGGTTTGGCAGGATGCCAAACCCAGCCGGCAGGATGCCGGCGCTCCCCGCTGGCGCGCACGCGGGGCCACGAGAAAGCCGGACGGTTGCCCGTCCGGCTTTGGAATGTTTGACCGGATGATGGGTGTAACGCGGGGCGGGTGGAAAACCGCCGTCGCCCGACACTTACATCATGCCGCCCATGCCGTGGTCGTGACCACCGCCGCCGGCAGGCGGGGCTTCCTTGGAGGGAAGCTCGGTGATGATGCACTCGGTGGTGAGCAACAGGCCCGAGATGGACGCGGCGTTTTGCAACGCGGTGCGGGTCACCTTCGTCGGATCGACCACACCGGCAGCGATGAGGTCCTCGAACTTGTCGGTGGCGACGTTGTAGCCGACGCCGTCCTTGCTGGACTTGACACGCTCGACGATGAGCGCGGCTTCGCGGCCGGCATTGGCCACGAGTTGACGCAGCGGCGACTCGATGGCGCGGGCGACGATGCCGGCCCCGGTCTTTTCGTCACCCGTGAGGCCGAGGTCACCCATGGCCGCGTGAGCGCGGATGAGGGCGGTGCCACCGCCGGCGACGATGCCTTCTTCAACGGCCGCGCGGGTCGCATGGAGGGCGTCTTCGACGCGGGCTTTCTTTTCCTTCATCTCGGTTTCGGTGGCGGCACCGACGTTGATGACGGCCACGCCGCCGGCCAGCTTGGCAAGGCGCTCCTGGAGCTTCTCGCGGTCGTAATCGCTGGTGGTGTCTTCGATCTGGCGGCGGATCTGGTTGACGCGGCCGGTGATGGCTTCGGAGGTGCCGCCACCTTCAACGATGGTGGTGTTTTCCTTGGTGATGGTGATGCGCTTGGCTTCGCCGAGGTCGCTGAGTTCCACGCCTTCGAGCTTGATGCCGAGGTCTTCGGTGATGACGCGGCCACCGGCGAGGATGGCGAGGTCTTCGAGCATCGCCTTGCGGCGGTCGCCAAAGCCGGGGGCTTTCACCGCGGCGATGTTGAGGATGCCGCGCAGCTTGTTGACCACCAGGGTGGCGAGGGCTTCACCTTCGACGTCTTCGGCGATGATGAGCATCGGCCGGCCGGTCTTGGCCACCTTTTCCAACAGCGGAAGCATATCCTTGAGCGAGGAGATCTTCTTCTCGTTGATGAGGATATAGGCATTCTCGAGATACACTTCCATGCTCTCGGGATTGGTGACAAAGTAGGGCGACAGGTAGCCCTTGTCGAACTGCATGCCTTCGACCACTTCGAGGGTGGTTTCGATGCCCTTGGCTTCTTCCACGGTGATGGTGCCGTCCTTGCCGACCTTGTCCATGGCCTCGGCGATGATGCTGCCGATGGTTTCATCCGAGTTGGCGGAGATGGAGGCGACCTGGGCGATTTCCTTGGCGTCGGACACCGGCTTGGAGATCTTCTGGAGCTGGGCGACGATGGCTTCGGTGGCCTTCAGGATGCCGCGTTGCAGCGAGATCGGGTTGGCACCGGCGGTGACGTTGCGCAGGCCTTCCTTGTAGATCGCCTCGGCCAGCACGGTCGCGGTGGTGGTGCCGTCACCGGCAATGTCGGACGTCTTGCTGGAAACCTCGCGAATGAGTTGGGCACCCATGTTTTCATAGGGGCACTCAAGCTCGATTTCCTTGGCGACCGTCACACCGTCCTTGGTGATCGTCGGGGAACCGTATTTCTTGTCGATGATGACGTTGCGTCCGGCCGGCCCAAGGGTGGCTTTGACGGCACGAGCGAGTTTTTCCACGCCGCGCAGGAGGGCCTGGCGGGCGGATTCGTCGAATTGGAGTTGTTTGGCCATTGTGTGTGTTAGTTGGAAGTTGTCTGTTATTTGATATCGTGGTGTTGGGAGATCGATCGGATCGGATTGATCCGGCGGATCAGGTGAACTCAGCCGACGATGCCGAGGATGTCGCTTTCGTTGATGATGAGGACTTCCTGGCCGTCGTGTTTGACCTCGGTGCCGCCGTATTTGGAGATGAGCACCTTGTCGCCGACCTTGACGGTGAACTCAATGACATTGCCATTGTCGTCCTTGCCGCCGGTGCCGAGGCACAGGACTTCGGCTTCCTGGGGCTTTTCCTTGGCAGTGTCCGGCAGGACGATGCCACCGGAGCTGATTGCCTCGGCTTCGAGGCGTTTGACTAGGACGCGTTGTCCGAGCGGTTTGATGTTAGCCATATGTTTTTGTTTTTGTTGTTGTTGTTGTTTGTTTCGGTGAGAAGCCACGCCGCCAGGGGCGACGTGGAAGGTGGGAGAGAATTGGTAATCAGTGGTCAGTCCAGTGAATTGCGGCGGGGGAGTTTCTTTTCTTCCGATTTCAGGCGACGTTCAACCTTCTTGACGTCTTCCGAGGGCGGAAGACTTTCGGGATGGATCTTTCTCTGACCCAAAAGATTGCGGACATCGGTGTTGTTCTTGACGTGTTCGTTGGTGATGGATCTCTCGCTGGCCAAGCCGTCACGGCCGATGCTGAACGTGGTGATTTCGTTGGCGAAGTCTTTTGCCTTGATGGTGATTGTCGGGAGGAAGTCAGCCAAGGGTCGGTTGTCCGGCACTCCAAGGCGCGATTTCATTTCCTGGGTGGAGTGTCCGCCGAACAGCGCCTGATCTCCCTTGCTGCGGATGATTCCGAAGCTGCGTTCATCGCCCACTTTCTCATAGATCAGCGTGGAAAGCAGTTTTTCGGATTCGGTGAGCTTCTTGCGGGCACGCAGGCGTTCGACCTCGGAAATCCGCTGCTCGATGATTTCCTGCCGCCGCGTCTGGACCGCAAAGTAGGTTTGGCAGAACGCGATTTCATCCTTCGCCGGGTCGCCGTTCTGGGCGATGAGGTAGCAGGCGTAGCGGGTGAGCATGAAATCCCCAACCGCGCGGCGGCCACCCTTGCCGAGGATGATCATTTTACTGACCTCAATAAAATGATCGGAAGCCTTGTTTCCAGAGGTTTCACAAGCCGTCATCGCATCACCGACCACCTTACGGAAATTCTGCCAATTCGTATATCCGAGCACCGTTTGAAGATCCCGCGCCAGCCAAAACTCCACGCCGAACTCGCGCTCGACCTGAACGAGCTTTTCGAGATCCGCGAGGAGTGTGGAGATGACGGACTTCTTCATGGCTGGGGATTATGGATCATTTTCCTGAGGTCAGGAAAATGATGCCTCATGAGCTTGACTAGATTTAATCCACCACTTCGGCGTCCACGACCTTGCCCTTGGCTTGTTTGGGCTCGTGGGATTCGGGACCGGCCTCGACGTCGGGGTCTTGTTGAGCACCGGCACCGGCGGCGGCCTGGGCCTGTTGGGCGGCGGCGCCGAGGGCTTGCAGCGAGTTTTCGAGATCGGAGACCGCGCTGTTGATTTGGCTCACGTCGTCGCTGCTGAGCGCGTCCTTGACGGCCTTGATCTTGCCTTCGAGCATGGTCTTGAGGTCGGCGGGAGCTTTGTCACCGAGTTCGGCGAGTTGTTTCTCGACGCTGAAGACGAGATTGTCGGCCTTGTTCTTGGCATCGACTTTTTCAACACGCTTCTTGTCTTCGTCGGCGTGAGACTCGGCGTCGCGTTTGGCTTGTTCGATTTCGTCTTTGGAAAGACCGGACGAGCCTTGGATGGAGATTTTCTGCTCCTTGCCGGATTGCTTGTCCTTGGCGGAAACATGCAGTATGCCATTGGCATCGATATCGAAGGTGACTTCGATTTGCGGTTCGCCGCGGCGGGCGGCGGCGATGCCGTCGAGCTTGAAGTTGCCGAGGCGCTTGTTATCGGCAAACATCTTGCGCTCACCCTGGCACACCTGGATGTCCACGCCGGGTTGGTTGTCCGAGGCGGTGGAGAAGATCTGGGACTTCTTGGCGGGGATGGTTGTGTTGCGTTCGATCATCGCCGTGGCAATGCCGCCAAGTGTCTCAATAGAAAGCGTGAGCGGCGTCACATCTAGCAAAAGCACGTCTTTCACGTCGCCGCGCAGCACGCCGCCCTGGATGGCCGCGCCGATGGCGACGACCTCGTCGGGATTGACGCCCTGGTGGGGCGTTTGGCCGGCGAGTTCGCGGGCCACTTCCACCACCTTGGGCATGCGGGTCATGCCGCCGACGAGCACGAGTTCATCTATCTGCGAGGACTTGAGGCCGGAGGCCGCGAGGCATTTGCGGACCGGATCCTTGGTTTTCTCGAAGAGATCGTCGGTGAGTTGCTCCAGCTTGGAGCGGGTGAGCGTGAGTTGGATGTGCTTGGGCCCGGTGGCATCGGCCGTGATGAAGGGCAGGCTGATGTCGTAGGATTGGGTCGAGGAGAGCGCGATCTTGGCCTTTTCGGCTTCTTCCTTGATGCGTTGCAGCGCGTCGGGCTGGCTGGAAAGATCAATGCCTTGGTCTTTCTTGAATTCGCCAACCACCCACTTGATGAGTTCGTTGTCCCAATCGTCGCCGCCGAGTTGGGTGTTGCCATCGGTGGCAAGCACTTCAAACACGCCGTCGCCGATTTCGAGCACGGAGATATCGAAGGTACCGCCGCCGAGGTCATAGACCGCGATTTTCTCATCAGCCTTCTTATCGAGTCCATAGGCGAGGGCCGCGGCGGTGGGCTCGTTGATGATGCGCAGCACTTCGAGACCGGCGATTTCGCCAGCGGCCTTGGTGGCATTGCGCTGCGAGTCGTTGAAATACGCCGGCACGGTGATCACGGCCTTGGTGATTTTCTCGCCGAGTTTGGCTTCGGCATCGGCCTTTAGCTTGCCGAGAACCATGGCGGAAATTTCCTGCGGCGAGTAGGTCTTGGTTTCCCCGGCGACCGTCACTTGAATGTGGGCATCGCCGTTGGCCGCAGCCACAACGGTGTAGGGCATGCGCTTGTCGGCGGCGGTGAGTTCGGAGAACTTCCGGCCGATCAGGCGCTTGGCGGAAAAAATGGTGTTTTTCGGGTTGGTCACGGCTTGCCGTTTGGCGGCTTGGCCGACGAGGCGCTCGCCGTTCTTGGCGAACGCGACGACCGAGGGAGTGGTGCGGGCACCCTCCGAGTTTTCAAGCACGGTGGACTCCCCGCCCTCCATGACGGCCATACAGGAGTTGGTGGTACCGAGATCGATTCCGAGAATTTTTGACATGGTAGTGTTTCCTTTGAGTTGCCCGTGGTGCGGGCGGTTCCGGGAGTCCGTTTCGCAGAAAGCGTGCCAGAACCGCTCAAATTTTCTTAATATATTGCGAATGAATGATTTATGTCATACGACAATCATTTCAAACAATCGTTTTCCTGGTGAATGACGACAGATTGGCCCGGTTTCACAGGGACAGAATGTCACACCAAGTCATCTTTGACCGAGTGCCGGAATGTCGGCAAACTCCCAGCTTTGCTCGATAAGTCCTGGGCAATCCTAGCACCCGTACGAGGACACCGCCAAAGAGGAATATCATGGCTGATTTTCAGCCTTGTGTGAAACGCCTTTTCAACGCAGGGTCAGCACGCAATGCGAGCCTTGCCCTTACGTTGGATTCCCCGTGGAGAACCGTTTCAGAATCGAAGAAACGGTTCGGCGGGCTCGTTTCCGGCCATTTTGGAGCATTTGATCCGTCAGCGCGGGCTGCCGAAAGGGGTTGATATCGAAGACTATTTGCGGCCGAAGTTGCGAGATTTGGCCGATCCGTTCTTGATTCCAGACATGCGCCTGGCGGTGGAGCGAATCCTGCTGGCCGTGGATCGCAATGAGAAGGTCTGTATATACGGAGATTACGACGTGGATGGCGTGACCTCCATCACCTTGATGCGGCAGATCTTGCGGGCTTACGGCTTGGAACCGCGGTATTTCATTCCAAGGCGCGGGCCGGAGGGTTACGGGCTGAGCGAGGCGGCGCTTGCCAGGTGCATGAGCGAGGGGCCGCAGCCGGACCTGCTCATTGCGGTGGATTGCGGCACGGTTTCGGTGGCCGAAGTGGCTGCCCTGAGAACTCAGAATATCGACGTGGTGATTGTGGACCACCACGAGCCAGGCCCCAACGGACGGCCGACTTGCTGTGCCCTGGTCAATCCGAAGTGCGGCGAGGATTTCACCTATTTATGTGCGGCCGGCGTGACCTTCAAGTTGGGGCACGCATTGCTCAAGGAGCGCCATGTGGACCTCGATCTCAAGACCCTCATCGATCTGGTGGCAGTCGCCACGATTTCCGATATCGTGCCCATGGTCGGCGAAAACCGGCTGATCGTGCGGCATGGCCTCAAGCTGCTCCCCAACACGCACAACCTAGGCCTGCGGGCCTTGCAAGACGTCACTGGCATGAATGGGGAGGCCACTTCAATGGACGTAGGGTTTCGCCTGGGTCCCAGACTGAATGCCGCCGGGCGGATGGACGCGCCCGAGGACGCGCTGGAGGCATTGACAACTGAGAGCGCCGAGCGGGCCCGGGAACTCGCGCGCAAACTCGATGACTACAATCGCCAGCGCCAAACCCACGAAGGTCTGATCCGGCAGCAGGCGATGGAATTGCTGGTGAATTTCGACCCGTCCCACGATCCGGTGATCGTGCTCGGTTCGCGCCAATGGCACCACGGCGTGGTCGGCATTGTGGCGTCACGACTGATGAGGCAGTATCACAAGCCGACGTTTGTGGTCGCGATTGATGAAAACGGCATCGGAAAAGGCTCCGGACGCAGCATCGAGGGAGTATCCTTGGTGGAAGCGATCCGCCAATGCAACGGCGATTTGGAGGCGGGCGGCGGTCACGCCATGGCCGCCGGCCTGTCCATTCATGAAGACAAGATGAACGCCTTTCGCCGGCATTTTGGCGAATTCGTGTTAGCCACCACCAGCGAGGAGCAGCGCTTGCCAAAACTCTACTATGACGCAGAAATCTCCTTCGGCGAGCTGTCGCTGGACTTCCTGGCCAGCTACGAGCTGCTGCAACCCTTCGGCAACAACAACCCGCAACCGGTGTTTGTTAGCCGCCATGTGGACTTGAGCCGCGCCCCCCTGCGCATGAAGAACAACCATCTGCGCCTGATGCTCAGACAGGGGTACACCGAACAAGACGCGGTGTTCTTCAGCGGCGGCGAAAGTCCCCTCCCCGATCCGCCCTGGGACGTTGCGTTTTCCATTGATCGCAACACCTTTCGCGGCCGCACCTCACTGCAACTCATCATTCAGGACATCAAGGCGGCGAATTGAGTCCGAAATCCCAAACTTGATTCAAAAACCGGTGGTTTCGACTCGCTCGCCGACAAGGAGGTCAGTGCAGCCTTTCGGATTCACGGTGGCGGGGCCGGAAGCGGACGCAACGTGGCGACCGCCAAACGACCATCGGTGTGCCAAGGATCGCCGCCGCCATTGTGGCCGTTCAACTCCTTGTGAAACCCCTCGATCCACCGCGTCGCGGCGCTGACCGTGGCTGGCTGGAGTTCGGCGAGGAGAAAATCGCGCTCGGAGTCCACGTCGGGCGCAATGCGGTGGGTCACCTGCCCGGTGGTACGGCTCAGTTCAACCCTAACGTCATGGGTGACCGCGCCCATCCAAACCGGACGTCCCTCGTCAATCCATTCAGAGCGCCAGAAGCGGACGTGATGTCGTTCGCGCGGGCTGTGGCCAATCGGCTTCTCATAGGCCAGATCCTCCTTGCGCCCGAAGAGATAGAGATTGCTAACCGGCGCGTTCGGATCCGGTTTGTCGAACACGGAATCCGCGGCAATTCTCAGATCACTGCGAAGCCCGAGCGGGTTGGCGGCAACCCATCCGGCAGAGACGAGGGCATGAATCACATCGGCTTCGCCGCCGACCAAGGCTATGTTGAGAGGATCGCCGGGCAGACCGTTGTGCGTGTGGGTGATGCGCTCGCCATCTAGCAAGTCGGGGTGCCGCCGCGCCCGCCGCTCGCCGAACCAGGGCAGGATCAGATAGGCGACCACCAAGTACACCGCGAGGGCACCCAAGGCAAGCTTGGCCCAGCGCGGGACACGGCGGCGGGATGACCGGTTCATTTGATGCGACATGTTTGCTAGATCAGGGGTTGGGAACGGCTATAAAGGTGCGGCGTGCGGAGCATCGGGGCTTTCATTCTGCTATCTGGCTTAGCGCGTTGCGCATGGGCTGACTGGAAATCCAGATCATGCCTCCGAACGGACGGTCCAGTTCCATGATCAGAAACAGCGCGCCGGAGACAGACAGGACGGCGCCCAGCAAGGCGAAGGACGCCGTGGCGTTGGATGGAGTGAGCAGGCCGAATCCGAGCATGATGATCACCAGCCATGAGATCACCACAATCATCATTGCCTATTTCGAGTTGCCGCCGACGGGAGTCGTCGAGGGTTTCAAGTGTTGATCCAGCGGTATCAGCAAGTTCTTTGCCTTGCCCATTTCGTCCGCAAGTTTCTGTGCCGCGGCCACCATCTCGGCGGTTAGCCCCTTGGTCTTCGCAATGTTCATTTTCGCATGGTTTTCGGGCGAACTGTCCTGAGATGCAGACTGTATGAGCAAGGCCATACCGACGACTTTGTCCACTTTCACGCCATCGCCGCGCACATAGAGCATGCCCAGATTGCCGATGGCCAGCGCATCGCCCTGCGCCGCCGCCTTGCGATACCACTGATTGGCTTGGGCAAAATCAACGGCGGTGCCACGACCGTTTTCATACAACACGCCCAAATTGAATTGCGCGTTGGAATTGCCCTGCTCCGCGGATTTCCGATACCAGACAACGGCTTCCTTTTCGTCCTTGGTGACGCCAATGCCTTTCTCATACATCAACGCCAAGTTGTATTGGCAGTCGCCGTCGCCCTTTTCAGCGGCGGCGCGAAACTCCTTGACGGCCAGCGGCAGATTGCCGGCTTCATAGGCCGCAACGCCTTCCTTCAATCCGGCCAGGGCCGGGACTACCAGGATGCCGGCGGCCATCGCCAAGACGATACCGGCAGTGCCAAGGGGGATGATTCGGCTTGTGACTTTCATTTTGTTCCTCCGCTTTTTTGCTAGCAACTGTGCGTGCCGCTCGGGCGAGCGACCCGCTGGATTCACGAACGAACCGGTGGCTATTCTCTGCCGCCTTCCACCTTCTTCATGCCTTCCTCAAGCTTCTTGATGTCCTCGGGCGACAGTTGCGGACGGTCCACCTTGATGGTCAGCTTGTTGAGCTTGCCGGTGAAGGTGAAGGGCGGTTGGTAGTCCGCGTCATTCACACCGGTTAGGGTGTCCGAGCCAATGTCGAAACTCTCGTCCCATTGCAGGATCATGGGCAGGGTTTTCGGCATCTGCTTTGAATCAACGACCTTGCCGTCCACCTTGAGCGTGCCGGTGCCGGGACGGCCCAGGCCGCTCATGTTGTTGAAGGCAAGGGTGGCGACGCCAAGGCCGTCGTACTTGAAGTCGTATTCGACGGTGTGCTTGCCGGGTGTGAGAGCCTCCGGGCCTTCCCACTTGATGCGCTCGAGGTCGACTAGATTCCACAGCCACACCGGTTTGCCCTTGAGCAGATAGAAGCCGTACCCGGCAAAGCGGCCGCCCGAGGTCAGCATCATGCCCTCGGCGCCGGCGGCCGGCACCTCGATGTCGGCCGTGACCGTGAACGAGCTGTCCAGTATGAACGGCGAGTCACCCTGGGGAATGCCCGTCTGCGCCTGAGTGTAAACAAACTCGGTGCGGCCGGCAGTGATGTTCGGCCGCGGGGCCACAATGCGCGCAGCCACCGACGCGTCCAAAGGCAGCACATTGTACTTGGCCGCTTCCGTTAGAAACAGCTTCTTCATCTCGGCCAGCTTCTTGGGATTGGCGGCGGCGACGTCGTCGGCTTGCGTCCAGTCCTTGGTCAGGTCGTAAAGTTCCCAAGTGACGTTGTTGACGGGGTCCGGGTTGGCCGGACCGAAGGCCTCCCACGGCGGCCGGGTGACCTTGGTGCTGGCAATCCAGCCCTCGTGATAGATGGCGTGATCGCCGAACATCTCAAAATACTGGGTCTTGTGCTTCGATGGCGCCCGCTCGTTGGCCTTGTCAAACGTGTAAGCGAAACTCACACCTTCGATCGGGCTTTGTTTGATGCCGTCAACGACTTCGGGCTGCCTGATGCCGGTCGCCTCAAGAATGGTCGGCACCACGTCAATCACATGATGGAACTGGTTGCGGATGCCGCCGGCGTCCTTGATGTGGCCGGGCCACGAGACGCACATTCCCTGCCTGATGCCGCCGAAGTGCGACGAGATCTGCTTGGTCCAGGTGAATGGCGTGTCAAACGCCCATGCCCAGGGCACCGCCATGTGGTTGTAGGTTTTCTCCGAGCCCCAGGCGTCGTAATACTTTGCCAACTGGACCTCGACGGGTACGTTGACGCCGTTGAAAAAGGCGACCTCGTTAGGAGAGCCGTTGAGCGTGCCTTCGGAACTGGTGCCGTTGTCGCCGTTGATATAGATGATGAGGGTGTTGTCGAGCTTGCCCATATCCTCGACGGCCTGGATGACGCGGCCGATTTCATGGTCCGTGTAGGCGGTATAGGCCGCGAACACATCGACTTGCCTGATGAACAGTTTCTTCTCGTCGGGTGTGCATTGGTCCCAATCCTTCAGGAGATCCTTCGGCCACGGGGTTAGCTTTGCCTCCTGGGGAATGACGCCGAGCTTCTTCTGGTTGGCGAAGATGGTTTCGCGCAGCTTGTTCCAACCCTCGTCGAACAAGTGCATGTCACTGATTTTCTTGATCCACTCCGGCGTCGCGTGATGCGGGGCGTGCGTGCCGCCCGGCACGTAATAGACGAAAAACGGTTTGTCTGGCTGAATCTGATTCATCCGGCGCATGAGGCCGATGGCATCGTCCGCCATGGCCGTTGTCAGATTCCAGCCGGGCTTGCCCTCGAACGGATAGATCTGGGTGGTGTTGCGGAACAGGTTCGGCTGCCACTGGTTGGCATCGCCGCCGACAAAGCCGTAGAAATACTCGAAGCCCATGCCGACGGGCCATTGGTCGAAGGGCCCGACCTCGCTGGCGGCGAAGGAGGGCGTGTTATGGTTCTTGCCGAACCACGAGGTGGCATAGCCGTTGTCCTTGAGGATGCGGCCGATGGTGGACTTGTCCTTGGGGATGATGCTGTTGTAGCCGGGAAAACCGGTGGATTGCTCCGAGATCACGCCGAAGCCGACGGAGTGGTGGTTGCGACCGGTGATGAGCGCGGCACGGGTTGGCGAACAAAGGGCGGTGGAATTGAAATTGGTGTATCGCAGACCGGCCTTGGCAATGCGATCGAGCGCCGGAGTCGGAACCACGCCGCCAAAGGTGGTGGTGACCCCGTAGCCGGAATCATCGGTCATGATGAGCAGCACGTTGGGAGCGCCCTTGGGCGGCACGACGCGGGGTGCCCACCAGGCTTTCGATTGCAGCGCGCCGTCCTTGATCACCCCTCCGAATTTCGGGTCGGGTGCCGGCAGTTGCTTGCCATCGACGGTGGTGGTGGCGCTGGGTGAACCGGGTGTGCCGGTGGTTTGGATTTCCGCTCTGGCAAGCGGTGCGGCAGCCGCCAGGGCGAACCCTAGCAACACTCCAGCAACGGGCAGGTGGTTGGATTTGTTTGGTTTCATAATTGGTGAAGGTTTGTTCCGGGGACGATCAACGCCCAATCTAACTCCACTCCAAGCGTCCGGCGAATGGAAACCGTATCCGAAAAACGCAGCGAACTCGCTTGCCAAAACCGCGAATTTGATTAGGGTGGCGGCTGATGAGCCGACAACCCACGCCAATCGCCAGGGTGCGCGTATCCGAACCGGAGATGCTTGCCAATGCGCTTCGGGGCGCGAACCTGAAGCCTTGTCAGATCCATCATGGGGCGGCGGCAAGCGAGTTTTCGCGGGTTCAGATCGGGGACGCGTGCCTGGACATGGTCAGCCTCGGGCCGGCCATGTTGTTTTCGGGAGCGATGCCGAGCGATTGCTTCACCTTGGTCTATGTGACCGCATGCCCGCAGCCGGGGCATTCGTTCAATTTCGGCATGACACACAGCGCCGGCTACATGGGGGTTTTCGCTCCCGGCGGCGTGGTTGACGCCAAGACGCCCGCCGGCTATCAAAACGCCATTCTCACCATCCCGGTGGCAGAGTTCCATGCCAGCCTCGCCGCGCATTTCCCAAAGGTGCCGGACGCCTTGCTGGCCCGTGGGGCAGGTCTGCGGGTGGCCGCCGACGAGCAGGCCCGGCTCGGTGCGATGCTCGACTCGATAGCGAAAATGATCAGGGCTCCCGAGCAGCCGCTGGATCATGCCCGCGTCCGCAAGCAGGCCGGTCGAAGCCTGCGTGCCGCCTTTCTCGCAGCCCTGCGCAGCGGCTGTGAACAGGGCCACCGGCAGCCCAACAACCGTTTCAAGCGGCGCTACGGGCGCTTGCGCCAGGCACGCGATTTCATCGCCGGGCACCTGACTCAGCCGCTTTGCCTGGATGACTTGTGCGTCGCGACCGGCCTCAGCCGGCGTGGCGTGGAGAACCTCTTCACGGAATTTCTCGGCATCGGCCCCATCGCCTACCTGCGCAACCAGCGGCTGCACGGCGCCCACCGGGACCTGCGCCAGACCGGTCACAATCGCGGCGCGGTCAAACGCATCGCCCTCACCTGGGGTTTCCCGCATTTCGGGCACTTCGCCGCGGACTACCGGTCCCTGTTTGGCGAATCACCGACGCAGTCGCTGTCCCGCGCGGCCTCCTGAAACCACACGCTGCCCCGCTGCCCGCACACCAGCCGCTGCCGCCCTTGGCCGGTTCCACCTCGGCCACGAATTCCGGCGTGCCGAAGGCCAAGCCATCGGTCCCAGTCATGTGGCGCATGATCAGGCTTTCGAGGCCTTTTTCGGTGGTGTCGGTCTTCATGGGGTCTTGGATGAGTCAGACTGGTCGGACGAGTCAGACCCGTCCGACATCTCGGCAGTCCCCGTGCAATCCGGATAGCCCGAGCAGCCCCAGAAGTCGTGGCCGGCATGGGGGCCTTTCCGGGCGGTGCGTCGGCGCATGGGCTTGCCGCAGGTGGGGCACGCGGGAAGGTCGGACGTGTCAGACTTGTCCGACCTGTCCGACTCCCGCTTCTTCACGCGGGCCGCGTGCAGGTTCTCTGTGAACCCGCCCTTTTCCAAGAACTCACGACTCTGGCTTTCCAGTTGGCGTTTCAGCAGGTAGGCGGCCTGGTTCACGGCGCAGAGCATGGCATTGGCTGCCAACTCGGGTTCGGCCTTGCCCACGAAATCCGACAGGCCGGCCAGCCCGGTGAGGCGCACTTTCCCCGGCTGGGCGGGCGGCAGTCCGGGGGCGGTGTCGTGCCTCAAGCGTTCCCGCATCGCCAGTGCTTCCGGGCAATCCTTGTGCCACACGCGCAATCCCTGCTGCATCAGGAAACTCTTGTAATCCTTGAGCAGTTCATCGTTGAGGCTGGCGCGGGCCACATTGGTCAGCTTCATTTCGGATTTGCGGGAGGTGGCCGCCGCGCCGCTGCCTTCGCTGATGTTGCGCACACCGCTGCGCGCCGCCTGCACCATCTGGTCATGGGTGCGCGAGCGCTTCGTGATGAACCGGTCACAAAACACCACCGTGGCATCATAGACCGCTTCCGCCACCTTGTAGCTGCGGAGGGTTTCGTAGCCTCCGTGCGGCAGCAGGACTCCATCGGGATCGCTCATGATTCTTCCTCCAGAGTGGATTGTTCAGACATGGCTTCGGGGACAATTGGCTTCAACCATGGATCGCGGTTTGCCGCTGCCGTTGCTGCAAGAGAACTTCGGCGGGAATGCCGAGCCCCTTCACCAGCTTGCGGATCATGGTGAGACTCAGCGGACGCTTGCCTGCCAGCACTTCCGAAACGCGTGGCGCACTGCCGATGTAGGGAACCAGATCCTTCGGCTTGAGCCCCTGCTGCTCCATCCGGAATTGGATGGCATCCAGTGGCGTCGGAAGGTCAATTAAAAACTCCTTCTCCTCGTAGATTTCCACCAGTGTGACGAGCAAATCCAACTCTTCACCCGCAGCCGTGCCGGGTTTGGCATCGAAGATCGCGTCGATGCGGGCCAACGCTTCGGCGTAGTCCTTGTCGGTCTTGATCAGTTTCGGTTTCATTAGATTGTTAGGGAGTCAATTGTGTCGTATTGCTTGTGGGTCTCAACAAACCGGATGTAAATGAGGGATGGAAACGCGAGCGCAAGAACGGCCAACATCGGCGGAATTTTACCAGTGGACTCCGATGCGTCAGCATTCCAGCCTAACGAAGGCTGCGAGGGAAGTCCGGAATTGTTGGATCGGCGGATTTTTTCCGGACCTTGGTGAAAAGGTTTGACCGCGAAGACGCTAAGGGCGCTAAGGGGAGGAAGAGTTAAAGGTTATCAGTTAGATGTTATAGGGGGAAGAAGTCAGAGGGCTTGGTCGGACGGGCGGGGTTTCAGGTGAAGAGGTTGAGGAGCTGGGAGATGTCGTGCCAGGGGAGGACGGTGGCTTTTTTCGGGGTCCTGGCGGGGTCCGGTGATCGTCAGGATAGGGAAACCGGCCAGCCGCTGGTGGGCGGCAGCGGAGGCAATGCGGGGAACCGGATGAGCCGGAAGCGGCGGGGCGGAAGGGCTTGTCATGACTATTTGTATAGTCAGGTAATCTTTGGTCAAGAAATGCTGTCGGTTTTCCCCGAGGTCATCGCTTGGGGAAATGAAGGTTGGCGGGCAGAATGTCCGCACAGAATGCCCGCACCACGGTGGCCCGGACGGACTGAAAAGAAGCCTGCTCCAGTTTTCCCGCCCGAAATTCACCGCTTTGGCGCAGTTTGCGGTTCCCAATCCGCACGTGGCAGTCTTGAATCCGGCCCGCCCATGAGTCCTCCCCCACTTCGCATCGCCGTCGGCGCCGACCACGGCGCCTTTGAACTCAAGAATGCCGTCGCCGCGCACCTGGCCGCCGCCGGCCATCAGATCACGAATTTCGGCACCGACTCCGGCGACGCGGTCGACTACAGTGACTACGCCAATCCCATCGCCAGCGAGGTGGCGGCTGGCACCTATGATTTCGGCATTCTGGCCTGCACCTCGGGCGTGGGCATGAGCATCGCGGCCAACCGCCATCGGCATGTGCGTGCGGCCAGCGTCCGCTCCGTGGATGAAACCATCATCACCCGCCAACACAACGACGCCAATATCCTGTGCCTGTCCGGCAGGTACACCGATGCCGCCACCGCCTGTGCGATGGCCGACGCCTTTCTCGCCACCGCCTTTGCAGACGGTCGCCACACCGCGCGGGTTTGCAAGGCTTCCGGCAGCCGCATCGCGGAGATCGACCCGGCGGTCGGGGCTGCCATCACCGCCGAGGAACGCCGCCAGCGCAACAACATCGAGCTGATCGCCTCGGAAAACTTCGCCTCGCCCGCCGTGATGGAGGCCCAGGGCTCCGTTCTCACTAACAAGTACGCCGAAGGTTACCCCGGTCGCCGCTGGTATGGCGGTTGTGAGAATGTGGACGTTGTCGAGCAACTCGCCATCGACCGAGCCAAGGAGATTTTCGGGGCCGAGCACGTCAACGTGCAACCCCACTCCGGCTCGCAAGCCAACACCGCGGTCTATTTCTCCGTCTTGCAACCCGGCGACAAGATTCTAACCATGGACCTGGCCCACGGCGGCCACCTCACCCACGGCCACAAGGCGAATTTTTCCGGACGCTTTTATGCGGTGACCCATTACGGCGTGAGCCCCGAGGATGAACGCATCAACTACGCCGAGCTGGAAGCCACCGCCCGCGCCCTCAAGCCCGCGCTCATCACCGTGGGCGCCTCCGCCTACTCGCGCGTCATCGACTTCGAGCGCATGGGCCGCCTCGCCCGCGAGATCGGCGCCTATCTGTTTGTCGATATGGCGCACATTGCCGGGCTCGTGGCCGGCGGCGTCCACCCCAGCCCGGTCCCGCACGCCGACTTCGTCACCTCAACCACCCACAAGTCGCTGCGCGGCCCGCGCGGTGGCATCATCCTGTGCAAGGCGGAATTTGCGAAAAAGATCGACGCGCAGGTGTTTCCCGGCATCCAGGGCGGACCGCTCATGCACGTCATCGCCGCCAAGGCCGTTTGTTTCCGCGAGGCCCTGCTGCCGGGGTTCAGGCTCTACCAACAACAGATCGTTAGAAACGCCCAGGCCCTCGCCGCGCGGCTTGTCGGCCACGGCTACCGCATCGTCTCCGGCGGTACCGACAACCACCTCATGCTCGTTGACCTGCGCAGCAAGGGGCTCAACGGCACACTCGCCTCCCACGCGCTCGATCTGGCCGGCATCACGGTGAACAAGAACTCGATCCCGTTTGACACCGGCACGCCGATGAAACCCAGCGGCATTCGCATCGGCACGCCGGCCGTCACCACCCGCGGCATGCGCGAGGCCGATGTCGAGCAAGTCGCCGATTTCATCCACGAGGCGCTCACGGCACCCGAGGACGAGGCGCGGCTGGAGGCGATCCGCGAGAAGGTGTTCTCCTTCAACCGCGCTTTCCCGATGCCGCGGTAGAGACAGAAGATCGCTTCGCTCCAAGACAGAAGACTGAAGACAAGAGGCGGTCGGACGGGTCGGACAGACCGCAACGGCGCGCATGCATTCTTGTCTTCTGTCTTCTGTCTTCTGTCTCCTTGTCTTCTGTCTTCCTCACCCCTCCGCCGTGACGGCAGCGAGTGATTCGAACAGGACTTTTTTCAGGGCATCCCAGCGCAACGGGCGGCCTTCTAGGAAAAACGATTGGGCCACCTTGAGGCGGATCAGCCCATAGCGTTCGGGCGGGAACAAGGCGCCCAATTCCGCCGCCAGCGCGGAACCGATCACCTTCCCGCGGTGGCTGACGTCCAGGCCCGACTCGAACATGCGCTGCTGCCATGCCTCGGCCAGGGATTCACCCAGCCCGGGACCGGCGGCGGCAAACGTCTCTAACACAACCTTGCCCTCCGGTGCCGCCACCGTGCGCACCATCAGGTGCATCATGGCGGGATTCCGCCGCAAGTCTTCCTCGATGCGCTGCCGTAGCGAGGTGCGATACGACAGTCCTTCCCGATCCACCAGTTTCTGGCGGCCAGCCTCGGGAATCTTCTTTGAAAACCGGCTCCAGCGGGCGGCGCCCTCGGCATCCAAGTCGATCAGCAAGCGGGTGTGCTGGCCATGAATCAACGGCGTGCGGAACCTCATCGCGAACCCCTGCGCGAGATTCAAGGCGCCCGGATCCCAGCCTTCCGCGGAAGTCACCACATCCTCCGCCCCACGGAACAAGTCCCGATGGGCCTCCGGCACCGCACAGGTCGCATATTCACAACTGATAAGAAGTGCCGTCATGGATTATGATTTCGATCTACCAGAGGCAGCATGGCTGAATTCCCCGCATGCTGCAATCCTCTTTCTTGGGGTCGTGGCGGAAAAACGCCACACGGGTCTTGCAGGGATTTTGTTGAATCGCGACGGCTGCCAATGAGTCAAAGTCCGACTTCGTCCTCCTCCGTCGATCTTCGAGGACGAGGGTGAGAGGCATGCCGTGGCCGATCGGTATGGGGTGAACACCCGACAAAAATCACCTGAACTATTACCAACTCCCGTGTAGAGTCCAATCATGATTTGCACGCCCCGATGGTGGATTGTTAGTTGCTGGCTCGCCGTGGCCGCTTGCTCCGCGCTGCAAGCCACACCGCTGCGGGTGCTGGCCATCGGCGACAGCATGACCGAGGAATACGCCTTCGAACTGACCTTCAGCGCGCCATATTCCAACCCGGCCAAACCCAACATGGATAATTGGCCTGACATTCTCACCAACCACCGCGGCGCTTGGTTCACCATGGGGACCTATCGCTCGGGCCTCCTTTCCTGGCTGGACCTGCGTAATTTCGGTTACGAAAACAACTTCGGCGTGCCGGGCTTCACCACCACGAATTGGGTCGGCGTCTGCCAATCGACCCTGTTCAACCCCCTTCCGACTGACCCTATCACCGCGCTCTATTTTCCCACCAAGGGCCACCTGATCACCCAACTCGCCGCGGTAGATGCCGTGATCATTTTCCTGGGTGGCAATGACCTGAAGTCCGACTACAC
>Ga0118677_10004291_pt1 | contig 26131 bp, 20 predicted proteins | sample AliMusrvi5mmetaG_FD_86154 | JGI IMG/M metagenome (GOLD analysis project Ga0118677, IMG submission 86154)
AAAGAGACAAACTCCTTTCAACCGTTTTGATTAAAAAAACTATATAATACTTGTTGACCACACGCAACGGTGCTATCAAAGGTAATTTGAGTCAATGTAGATTCCTGAATCAGTTGCAACGAAAGCTCCAATTCGGCAGCCTGCTTTAGCTTGTCAGCCGATTCGTCATCGGAGCAAACAGTGCACAATGCACCCGACGAAACTCCAACCGCCTTTTGAAGCGATTTATCAGAAATAGAAATAGCTATACAACCAATAGTCACACTGCAAGCCAGGCTACAAAACACAGCATACCCTGCCCGACTCCAGCGACGGAAACGTATGGATTTGGCATTTTGATTTTTTTTTGACTTCATTGGTTATCTTGTTTTGACGGCACAAAAGTAAGTAAAATTATCAGAGATGAACTTCAAAAGATGAAAAAAGGTGCTTCCGAAATCAGAAACACCCTTTTTAAATAACTTATTCACAACTTATTGCAGTAAGAAATTTTTTCTATTAAGTTTACCTTTCCAAACATCTGTTTTAACCGAAGTTGCCGTTTTTCCACCGATAATAAGAATATTGTTAGAATCAATATTCTCCGCTTTTGAGTCAGTCGACTTATACGTTCTTGGCTTATTCACAATGACAGATTGATAACTCCGCGCATCGAAATCGCCCGGAAGATAGTTATAAGTACTGTCGGGTATTTGCCAACTAAATCCCTCATCTATAGATTGTTTAAAATGAGACAGCGACTTGTCTTTTCTTAATCCGAACATTAGTAATTTTTTATCATAAGCAATCACAGATGCACCAGCAGCCAAGGTATCAAGGGAATGATTGTTGTTATCAAAATTAAAATCAACCCAATAAATACTTCCGTTTAATACTAAACCTTCTGTAGACCAACAATGATTTGATAATTCTCCATTATCTAAATGACCTCCCAACACAATTACTTTTGGTTTTCCTGTCCGACTTGAAAATGCAAGTGAAGCAAAATCACTTACCGGGAAGCTTGCAGGAATTTCTTCTCCGATAATCCACTCAACACCGTCTGTAGAAGTTGCAAAACGATTAACTGAAACACTCTTTGATTGCACTATAGCCCACAATTTATCTTGAAAAGTAAAAAGTAATGATTTATACGTGTAATCCGGATTCGTTTTTACAGTCCAATTTCGACGATCTGAACTCGAATAAATTTTATCACCAGCTTGTGTCAAATACAATTTACCATTGAACAATTGCATGTCGTTGACTGACGTATTTACAGGCAAACCGCTCACGGGCAATTCAGCCCATGATTTTCCATCAGTTGATTTATATAGGAATGCATCTGAACCGTTATTTAAATAATAGAAAATTGTATCATTAAAAATAATTGCTTTCTGGCTAGTGGCATTATGCGAATCAATATCTTCCGATACTTTATTCCACTTATACAATTCGGGCTGAATTTTATGTACATTAAGCTTTACGGTATAGGATTTATAAGACTTTCCATCTGTAGCGAAATTACTAACTCCAATTTGTGGCTGAAGGAAGTCAACGGTGTCTTTTCCTGTTATTTGAATTGAATCTTTTTTTCCTTTAGTAAATTTAAATCCTTGATCTATTGTAATATGCAGGAAAGATCGAGCAGAACTTGTAAAACTAAAAGTTGGATAAACGCTGTCTATTCGGGAATTAAATGGTAATGAATCAAGGTTTTCAATAGTTTTGCCATCTGCGTTCAGGGTAAATTTTGCGAGTTTTACAGAATCATTTCCCGTTAAAGTCAATGAAACGAAGCTAGCATCACTCGAAACAGTAGTTGTGTCGGAAGTTCCCAAACAAGATGTCAGAAAAACAATGAAAGAAAAAAGAATTACAAACCTAAAAGAATTAAATTTCATATGTAAATTTTTTTAACGAAAATTTTATAGAACGAGCAAAGTTAAAAACATTTTAGGTCATATAAATCACACAGACAAAGATTTATCTTTTTTTATCATTCTAATCAATATAAATACCGTCCGGAAGTAAAAACACATGGTAAATTCAGGTTTATAACCTTGTGATTAGATAAAATCTCATTTCAACTCAACAACAACCGGACAATGATCTGAATGAACAGCATCGGCAAGAATTGCTGCCGATTTCAATCTTGCACGAAGTGGCTCAGTCACCCAATGATAATCAATACGCCATCCAGCATTTCGGAAACGCGCACCACCACGGTAACTCCACCAACTGTATTTTTCGGCACTTTGGTCAAATTCGCGAAACGAATCTACCATTCCGGTCGCCTGAAACTGATCCAGCCATTCACGCTCTTCCGGTAAAAATCCTGAAACTCCATTCTGACGCTCGGGATGATTAATATCAATTGGTTTATGGCAAATATTATAGTCACCACATATTATCAGATTTGGTCTGGTTTTACGTAACTCAGCTACAAACGGGGCAAACTCAGCCAGAAAATCCATTTTAAAAGCCTGACGCTCATTACCCGACGAACCAGAAGGCACATAAACACTGATAATGGACAAATCGCCAAAATCGGCACGAATTACGCGACCTTCATTATCATATCGAGAATGGTTCATCCCAACAACCACATTATCAGGTGCTTCTTTAGTCAGAATAGCTACACCACTATATCCTTTTTTTTCAGCTGAATGCAAATAACTGGTATATCCCAACTCTGCAAAAAGCATAGTGTCAATCTGATCCGGTTGAGCTTTGGTTTCCTGAAGACAAAGCACATCAGGATTCTCAGCTTGTAACCATTCGGTAAAATTTTTACTCAATGCGGCACGAATACCATTTACGTTGTAGGAAATAATCTTCATTGATTAGCTCTTTTTACTTGTTTGTATAATTCCGACGCAAAAACGAAATCGTTGAGCGCCTCATTATCAACATGAAAAATATCCCCTTTGTTCCCCTGCCAGGCCATTATTCCTTTATCAATAAAAATAATATTCTCGCCAATTTCCATTACCGAGTTCATATCGTGCGAGTTAATGATAGTGGTAATATCAAACTCGTGCGTTATTTCGTGAATCAGCTGGTCGATAATCAATGACGTTTTGGGATCAAGACCTGAGTTTGGCTCATCGCAAAACAGATATTTAGGCTGCAAGGCAATGGCACGGGCAATAGCCACGCGTTTTTGCATTCCACCGCTTATTTCAGAAGGAGCTAAACCGTATGATTTTTCGGCCAGACTTACGTGTCTTAAACAAAAGCGGGCACGTTCTACCATTTCTTCACTGGTGCTATCCGAAAACATTTCGAGTGGATACATCACATTTTCTAGTACCGAGAGTGAATCGAAAAGTGCCGAACCCTGAAAAAGCATACCTACTTCGCGTCGCAAAATCCGAATTTCTTTCATTTGCATATCAGGCAAGTTGCGTCCATCATATTCAATGCGACCCTTATCGATGCGATGCAATCCTATAATGCTTTTCATCAAAACCGTTTTTCCCGAACCACTCTGACCAATAATCATATTTGTTTTTCCAGTTTCAAAAATTGCAGAAACATTTTTCAAAACATGGTTACCCTCGAAAGATTTCTCAATATTTTTTACTTCAATCATTTTATTTTCTGGATAAAGTCTTATAAACTATTAGTTCAACATAAGTTTGGTGATAAGAATATTGAAAAACAGAATCAAAATACTTCCGTTTACCACTGCATTTGTACTCGATTTACCTACATCGAGAGCACCTCCATAAGAATAATACCCGTAATAAGCAGCCACAGAAGAAATAATGAAAGCAAAAAGCATTGATTTGAGCAATGAATAAGTAATATAAAATGGAATAAAAGCATACTGAATCCCTGTAAGGTAATCACCCGTGGTCATAATATCTGTCAGCACTCCAACAAAGTATCCACCACCCAAACCTAAAGCCATACTGAATATAACCAGAAAAGGCATCATCAACACAAAAGCGATTATTTTAGGCAGAATCAGATAGTTCGCTGAATTTACCCCCATAATTTCTAGAGCATCAATCTGTTCGGTAATACGCATAGTACCAATTTCAGAGGCAATATTGGAACCCACTTTTCCGGCCAGAATAAGACATAAAATGGTAGACGAAAATTCCAGCAACAACGTATCCCGTGTTACCAAACCTGTAGTATAAACTGGCAGAAGTGGATTAGACGTGTTCAGTTTGGTCTGCATGGTCATAATAAATCCAATAAAAACGGATATGATAGCTACGATAGGTAGCGATTGTAAACCAAGTTTCTCAAGCTCTTTTGGAAACTGACGAAAAAACATCTTCCAACGATCGGGAGCAACCAAAACCCTTCTCATCAGCAAAACATATTTTCCGGTATCGTTTAATATACTCATGGTGTATAGTGGTAAATGATTAATTTTTAGTGATTAATGAAAAAATGGGAGTGAAATTATATAAATTGCAAATATACTCTTTTTTTGAATAACAATAAAACGGGAGTTTCAATGCAGTCGGTCAATAAAAAAGAGAAACCCGACAATCGGATTTCTCTTTTTTAATTCTTTTGGGAAGACCGTTATTATACGCGTCTTTCTTTGATTCTTGCTTTTTTACCGGTAAGTGCACGTAAATAATACAATTTAGCGCGACGAACTTTACCACGTTTGTTTACGGTAATGCTTTCGATAAATGGTGAATCCAATGGGAAAATACGCTCAACACCAACATTTCCGGACATTTTACGAACGGTAAAACGTTTTTTAGCTTCGTGTCCAACAATTTTGATAACATCACCACGATATTCCTGAATACGTTCTTTGCTACCTTCAATAATACGGTAAGCTACAGTTACTGTATCACCTGCTTTAAATTCAGGGTGGGTTTTTTCAACAAGAAATGCTTGTTCGGCAACTTTAATTAAGTCCATTATTGCTCTTTGTTTAAATGAATAATATGCGCAATATTCACAGACCTCACTTATTCTGCCAGAGATTACGCTAAAATTGGACTGCAAAAGTACTTCTTTTTTTCTATTATGCAATAAATCAACTCTCTTTTTCAATCTCTTTTCAAGAAAACGTTAAAAAACTTTGATAAGCAGAGTTTATCACCTCTGATTCAGATGAATTGCCAAATAAAACAGATATTGAATTATTTTCGCTAACTTTGCAGCCTTAAAAAAAAGATTGTGTTACATGCAGAAAATTAGAAATATTGCTATTATTGCCCACGTTGACCACGGAAAAACTACACTGGTTGACAAGATGTTATTAGCCGGACATTTATTCCGCGACAATGAAAACGCGGGAGAGTTAATCATGGATAATAACGACCTTGAAAGGGAACGTGGTATTACCATTTTAGCTAAAAACGTATCCATCGATTACCTGGGGTACAAAATCAATATTATTGACACTCCTGGTCACTCGGACTTTGGTGGTGAAGTGGAACGGGTATTGAACATGGCTGACGGTGTACTTTTACTTGTCGATGCTTTTGAAGGTCCAATGCCCCAAACCCGTTTCGTATTGCAAAAAGCTTTACAATTAGGTTTAAAACCGATTGTTGTAATCAATAAGGTTGACAAACCAAACTGTCGTCCAGATGAAGTTCACGAAATGGTTTTCGATTTAATGTATAACCTTGATGCATCAGAGCATCAATTAGACTTCCACACGATATACGGTTCAGCTAAAAACGGTTGGATGTCGGAAGACTGGAAAAATGAAACTGACAGCATTATCCCATTATTAGATGCCATTATAGAACATATACCTGAGCCTATATGTTTGGAAGGCACACCACAAATGCTGATTACCTCACTTGATTATTCATCATATGTTGGTCGTATTGCTGTTGGTCGTATACATCGTGGAACTTTACGTGAAGGCATGGATGTGAATCTAGTGAAACGTGACGGCAAAACTATTAAATGTCGTATAAAAGAACTACATACTTTCACAGGCTTGGGTCGTACACGAGCAGCCGAAGTTAAATCGGGTGATATTTGCGCATTAGTTGGTATCGAAGGTTTTGAAATCGGCGATTCAGTTTGCGACTTGCAAAACCCGGAACCATTGATTCCTATTGCAATCGACGAACCAACTATGAGTATGGTATTTACGATCAATAATTCTCCATTCTTCGGTAAAGAAGGAAAATTTGTTACTTCACGCCATATCCACGATCGTCTGATGAAAGAATTAGACAAGAATCTGGCTTTACGTGTTGAGAAAAATATTGATTCTGATATTTGGAATGTTTACGGACGTGGAGTACTTCACTTGTCTGTATTGATTGAAACCATGCGTCGCGAAGGTTATGAATTACAAGTTGGTCAGCCACAGGTAATTTTCAAAGAAATTAATGGCGTTCGTTGTGAACCTATTGAACAATTGACTATCAACCTTCCGGAAGAATGTTCAGGTAAAATTATTGAAATGGTAGCTATCCGCAAAGGAGAAATGCTAAGCATGGAAGTGATGAACGACCGAATCCAATTGGAATTCATGATTCCATCACGAGGAATTATCGGATTGCGAAACAGCGTTTTGACTTCCTCTGCAGGTGAAGCTATTATGTCACATCGCTTCTTAGAATATCAACCTTACAAAGGACATATCGAAAAACGTACCAACGGCTCAATTATTGCTATGGAAGGCGGTACTGCTTTTGCTTATTCATTGGATAAATTGCAAGACCGTGGTAGATTCTTTGTTTTCCCACAAGACGAGATTTATGCAGGTCAGGTAGTAGGAGAAAGTTCTAAAGAAGGCGACATGGTTGTCAACGTAACTAAACCGAAAAAACTTACCAATATGCGTGCTTCAGGTGCCGATGACAAAGCTAAACTGATTCCACCTGTGGTATTCAGTCTTGAAGAAGCATTGGAATATATTAAAGAAGATGAATATGTGGAACTTACACCTACTTGTATTCGTTTGCGTAAAATCTATCTCGATGAGAACGAACGCAAACGCATGACACGTAAGTAAACATATATCGTTATTTGATTTATTACTTGAATTTTATACGATTAATAAATTACAATCATTCTAAAGCCTTTATTGTCAAATATTATTTTTGAGAGAATGAAGATTAAAAACTATTATTTCCTGATTGCATTTTTATTTTGTGCAACAGGTTTATTTGCCCAACTGGGAATTAAGGCTGGTGTAAACATGGCAAATGAAATCAAATCATTTAGCCAGCAAGGTATTGCCGACGGATTCAGTTCCAAAAACCTGACGGGTTATCAAATTGGATTAACCTATCAGACCATGCCGAAAAAATCCGGCCTTGGTTGCGAAATTGGCGTACTGCTTTCGCAAAAAGGAAGCACTTTCAGCGATAGTACCAATGTTAATGTCATTAAACAAGGCTATAAAGAACTGAATTACGTGGAGATTCCCTTCAATTTACGCTACAGGATATCACTTGGGTTCATTGGGATTTATGGCACGGCAGGAATTTATGGTGGATATGCACTGAGTGGAAAAACCGTTGACGAAACTGCTAACACTACTCAAAATGAATCGTTCCAAACGTTCATGAGCCATACAGACTATGGATATAACTTTGGAGCAGGACTTGAACTTTTCAGAAAAATACAATTAGGTGCCACCTGGAGCAACGGTTTGAAAAATACTGAATCAAACATAGGCTCGGCAATTCCTACAAAATCAACGAACAAGGTATTTTCAGTAACCATGGTATACTTGTTCTAAACGAAATTAAATACAAGTTTGAAGCGAAATTATCAAAAGGGGGAATAACCGATAAACTGGCTATTTCCCCTTTAATTTTTTTAATTTAAAGCCAGCTATCATTGAATAATATTTAAATTCTTGAAAGTCGAAATTAAGGCGTAAATATTTTTTTTGAAAGAAAAAGATCATCGTATCTCTTTTTTTTGTACCTTTGCGCCCCATTACAGAGAAGATAAATAGCAGAAAATTACACTATTATTATATTATGAACATTGTCAGAAAAGACCTCGATCAAAACAATGCAACACTGACGTTAAGCATTGAAAAAGTGGATTATGCCGAGAAAGTGGAAAAAACCTTGCGCGACTACCGCAAAAAAGCAAATATCCCCGGCTTTCGCCCAGGCATGGTGCCTGTGGGTTTAGTAAAAAAGATGTATGGAAAAGCTGTGACAGCTGAAGAAATCAACAAACTGGTTTCTGACAGCTTGTACAATTACATCCGCGACAACAATGTAAATATCCTTGGTGAGCCTCTTCCAGCGGAAGATCATCCAACTATTGATTTCGACAATCAGGAAAATTTCGAGTTCGTATTCGACCTTGGTATAGCACCTGAATTTGAAATGGAACTGACTAAGAAAGACAAAATAAAATTCTACACAATCACTGTAAGCGACGAGATGATTGAAAATCAGGTTAAGTCGTACACCGGACGCTATGGTAAATACGTTCAGGAAGAAGTGGTAGAAGAAAAAGACATGATCAAAGGCGAATTACTTGAAATGACAAACGGAAAAGTAAACGAGTCCGGTCTTAAAGTAAATGATGCAACTTTGACTGCTTCTTATATGAAAGACGATGTTCAGAAAGATCTTTTCGTTGGTGCTAAAAAAGGTGATGTAATCACTTTCAACCCCGCCAAAGCATTCGAAAACGAAGCTGAAATCAGTTCATTGTTGAAAATTTCGAAAGACGAAGCTAAAAATATTAGCAGCGATTTCCAATTGAAAATAGAAAGCATTACCCGCTACTACGAATCTGAAATAAATCAGGAATTGTTTGATAAAGTATATGGCGAAGGCGTTGTTTCTACAGAGGAAGAGTTCCGCACTAAAATCAAAGAAAATATTCAGGAAAGCCTGATTTCTGACAGCGAATACAAATTCGGTGTTGATGCACAGGAAATGCTTGTTGCTAAATTTGACAACCTGACTTTCCCTGATATATTCCTGAAACGTTGGGTATTATCAAGCAATGAAAATCTGACCGCCGAAACATTGGAAGAAGATTATTCAAAAATGATTGCCGACCTGAAATGGCACTTAATAAAAGACAAATTGGCTAAAGCAAACGACATCAAAGTTGAAGCAACAGATGTTGAAGAATACGCCAAAAAAGTAGCTAAAGCTCAGTTTGCACAATACGGAATGATTGGCATGGACGATGAAATCATTGCCAACTACGCTAAAGACATGATGAAAAAAGAAGACACTCTGAAAAACATGATCGATAAAGTAGCTGAAGAAAAAGTATTTGCCAACGTAAAAGAATCCGTAAAATTAGACAACAAAGAAGTTTCAATCGAAGAATTCAACAAAATGTTTGAAGCGAAATAATCGTTTTTTCACTCATTTTGCCGAACGATAATTCCGATTTTCGGAAAAAGGCTTTTAACCGCTAAAAAATCAAACAAAATAGTTATATCTTTGTTTCTTTTTTGGGAAAGGTTAAAGGTCTTTTTCAATTTTACAACTGACGAAACAAACTTATTAAACTTACAAGAATATGAACAATAACGATTTTCGCAATTACGCTACCAAACACCTTGGTATGAACGGATTATCTTTAGACAAATATACCAGTATTATTACCAACAGCAATTACATTTCACCTTCAATCCTTGAAGAACGTCAATTAAATGTAACACAAATGGATGTTTTTTCCCGTTTGATGATGGATCGCATTATTTTCCTTGGTACAGAAGTCGACGATTATACCGCCAATGTTATTCAGGCTCAGCTGCTTTACCTGGATTCAGCTGATCCCGGAAAAGACATTTCAATCTACCTGAACACTCCGGGCGGTTCGGTATATGCCGGATTGGGAATTTACGACACCATGCAGTTTATCAGCTCCGATGTTGCAACCATCTGCACAGGAATGGCCGCTTCAATGGGAGCCGTTTTATTGGTGGCAGGAACCCAGGGCAAACGTTCGGCATTGAAACATTCACGTGTAATGATTCACCAACCAATGGGTGGCGCACAAGGTCAGGCTTCGGATATTGAAATTACTGCCCGCGAAATCCAAAAACTCAAAAAAGAACTTTACAACATTATTGCCGATCACTCAAATAATCCTTTCGAACGTATTGAAAAAGATTCTGACCGCGATTACTGGATGACTTCACAGGAAGCGTTGGAATACGGCATGATCGACAAAGTATTATTCAACGAGAAAAAGAAATAAAAAATAGTGGGTAGTAAGAAGTAAGTAGTAGGCAATTATTTGCCAAGCACACCAACGTCCAGATACAAAACTAATTAAACAAACCCGGCACTGTTCGACTGTTGTCTGACGACCGGGAAATATAAAACATGGCAAAAAATACTTCCAAACATTGCAGTTTCTGCGGTCGTCCCGAATCACAGGTAGATTTCTTCATCATGGGGCAGGATGGCGCGCATATCTGTAACGAATGCGCTGTGCAGGCAGCTGAAATTGTAAAAGAAAATTCATCTAAAAAATCGAATCTGCAAGGCATCAAGAAAGATGAGGTTCCAAAACCGATTGAGATAAAAGAATATCTTGATCAATATGTCATTGGACAAGATGAAGCTAAAAAGTATCTTTCTGTAGCTGTTTACAATCACTACAAACGGTTGATGCAGGAAAACACTTCGGATGATGTTGAGATTGAAAAGTCAAATATTATCATGGTGGGATATACCGGAACGGGAAAAACCTTGTTGGCTAAAACGATTGCCAAGAAACTACACGTCCCGTTTACCATTGTGGATGCAACTGTATTGACTGAAGCAGGATATGTGGGTGAAGATATTGAAAGTATTCTCACTCGCTTGTTGCAGGTGGCCGATTACGATGTAAAAGCAGCAGAGCGCGGAATTGTATTTATCGACGAAATTGATAAAATTGCCCGCAAAGGTGACAATCCGAGCATTACCCGCGATGTAAGTGGCGAAGGTGTTCAACAGGGCTTGCTAAAATTATTGGAAGGTGCCGTTGTAAATGTGCCACCACAAGGCGGACGTAAACATCCGGATCAGAAAATGATTGCTGTAAACACCCAGAATATTTTATTTGTGTGCGGTGGAGCTTTTGACGGTATTGAGAAAAAAATTGCATCACGCCTGAACACCCGCGTAGTTGGATACAATGCCGCCAAAGAACACGAACAGGTTGACAAGCATAATCTGCTTCAGTACATTGCACCACAGGATTTAAAATCATTTGGGTTGATCCCTGAAATTATTGGTCGTTTGCCTATCCTGACATACCTAGAACCACTGGACCGAAGTGCCTTGAGACGAATCCTGACCGAACCGAAGAATTCAATCATCAAGCAATACACAAAATTATTCGACATGGATGGCATTGAATTGGTATTCAAAGAAGAAGTTCTGGAATATATTGTGGATAAAGCAATTGAATTTAAGTTGGGAGCACGTGGTCTGCGTTCGATAACTGAAACAATTATGATGGACGAGATGTTTGAGATGCCTTCGAAAAATGAGAAGCTGCTGACAATTTCTCTCCCTTACGCCCAAAGTAAAATAGAAAAGGCAAATGTAAATCGATTAAAAATTGCTTAACTAAAATACTTCAAGACACTCACCATCTGATATTTAATACATATAATCAGGATATTGACCAATCAAAAAAGTTAATATCCTGTTTTTTTTTCAAAACATGTTTGTATATTTAAAATCTGTTTCTATTTTTGTTAGACAAATTACAGCTGAAGATAATTCGAATTAGATATTATTCACAATAAACAGCAAAAAAATAATTGATTACGTGCATTTAATTCGACAATAAATACTAATTTCGCATTCATTTTTTTACACAAGTCACAAATATGGCCAAACTTTCTGCTTTAGCAACGCAGTTGAAAAAAAACTTCGGTTTCGATAATTTCAAAGGAAACCAGGAAGCGATTATTCAAAATGTGCTTGACGGCAATGACACTTTCGTGTTAATGCCGACAGGTGGAGGAAAGTCTTTGTGCTATCAGCTCCCTTCTTTGCTTATGGAAGGAACAGCTATTGTCATTTCCCCACTTATTGCCCTGATGAAAAATCAGGTAGATGCAATGCGCAATTTCAGCGAAGAAGATGGAATAGCTCACTTTATCAATTCCTCGCTCACTAAGCAGGCTATTGATCAGGTAAAAACAGATATTTTATCCGGGAAAACAAAATTATTGTATGTTGCACCGGAATCGCTAACTAAAGAAGAAAATATTGAGTTTCTGAAACAACTCAAGATATCTTTTTACGCAGTTGATGAAGCTCATTGTATTTCAGAGTGGGGTCATGATTTCCGGCCGGAATATCGTCGCATCAGACCGATTATTAATGACATTGGCGCTGCACCGCTCATTGCCCTGACAGCTACGGCTACGCCAAAAGTTCAGCACGATATACAGAAGAATTTAGGTATGCTAAACGCAACGGTATTTAAATCGTCGTTTAATCGTGCTAATTTATATTACGAAGTACGTCCAAAAACAAATAGTGTCGACAAAGACATTATTAAATATATACGTTCGCAAGCCGGAAAATCAGGTATTATTTATTGCCTGAGCCGGAAAAAAGTGGAGGAATTATCCGAAACACTTTTGATGAACAAAATAGCCGCACTTCCTTATCACGCCGGAATGGATTCGGCAGTAAGAAGTGAAAATCAGGATAAGTTCCTAATGGAGAAAGTGGAAGTCATTGTGGCAACCATAGCTTTTGGAATGGGAATTGACAAACCCGATGTTCGTTACGTATTACATTATGACATGCCGAAAAGTCTGGAAGGTTATTACCAGGAAACGGGACGCGGCGGTCGTGATGGTGGCGAAGGACAATGTATTGCTTTTTATGCTTATAAAGATTTAGATAAACTACGCAAATTTATGCAAGGCAAACCAGTTGCCGAGCAGGAAATTGGCAATCAACTATTATTGGAGACTCAAGCTTACGCCGAATCTTCTGTGTGCCGGCGCAAACTGCTGCTTCATTATTTTGGAGAAGAGTACATGGAAGACAACTGCGGATGTTGTGACAACTGTATGAAACCACGCAAATTTATTGAAGGACAAGAATTATTGTCATTGATATTAGAAACTATTCTAATAGTAAAAGAGAAGTTCAAAGCTGAACATATCGTAGACATTTTGAAGGGAAATGAAACTTCAGATATTAAATCGTATCAGCACGATGAACTTGAAAATTTCAGTGCAGCATCAGACGAAGATGAAAAACTGCTTCACGCGGTTATTCGTCAGGCTATGATTGCCGGATTCCTTTCGAAAGACATTGAGAATTACGGACTACTGAAAGTAACTTCAGCCGGTAAAGCCTATCTGAAAAAACCTCAGCCATTCCCTATCGTAAAAGACAATGAATTTGAGGATGATGAGGAAGAAACAAACGTTGGAGGAAAAATCGGTGGTGGAACATGTGCAGCCGACGATGTGTTATTCTCGATACTGAAAGATTTACGTAAGAAATTATCGAAAAAACTGGAAGTACCGCCTTTTGTCATTTTTCAGGATCCATCGCTTGAGGCTATGGCTACCAGCTACCCGATCACCATGGACGAATTGCAAAATATCCCGGGTGTTGGAGCTGGAAAAGCAAAACGATATGGTGAAGAGTTTCTGAAATTAATTAAAGAACACGTCAAAGAGAATGAAATTATTCGTCCTGAAGACTTGCGCGTTCGAACAGTAGCTAACAAATCAAAACTAAAAGTTTCTATTATTCAATCCATTGACCGCAAAATTGCATTAGATGACATTGCGTTAGCAAAAGGACTTGACATTAGCGAATTGCTCGACGAAATTGAGGCTATTGTATATTCGGGAACTAAAATCAATATTGATTACTTCCTCGATGAAGTTATGGACACAGAACATATTGACGAGATTTTCGACTACTTCAGCTCTGCTGAAACCGATAAAATTGATGCTGCATTGGAAGAATTAGGCGAAGATGACTTCAGCGAAACTGAAGTGCGTCTGGTACGTGTCAAATTCCTTTCTGAAATAGGAAACTAATAATGTCTAAATAAATTGACCGTCGAAAGAAATTCTTTCGACGGTTTTTTTATATCCGAAATCAAGCTTTTAAAGTCATATTTGGAAGAAATTGATAAAATCAAGTACACTTTTGTAAAAATACCAAATTTATTGATATTTTTGTATCGCTAATCAAAGTTACCCAAGCCTCCGAATATGCGTTATGAAAAAACCTGATATTTTTCACCATTTATATAACTTCTATCGCGATGGATTTCGAAACATGACCTTAGGTAAAACACTATGGATCATTGTGCTTATCAAACTTTTTATTATGTTTGCTGTGTTACGGATATTCTTCTTCCCCAATTATCTGAACAAGAATTTTGATAATGATCAGAGCAAAGCCAACCACGTTCGACAAGAACTAATTCAAAAATCACGCTAACACGTCACACTTTATTAATTTATACTTGAAAAAAATATGGAATTATTAGATGCATCATTAGTGAATTGGTCCCGAGCACAGTTTGCCATGACCTCTATGTATCATTGGCTTTTTGTCCCTCTTACTCTTGGTCTAGGCGTTATCATGTCTATTATGGAGACACTCTACGTGAGAACCGGCAAAGAAGAATGGAAAAAAGCTGCTAAATTCTGGATGACACTTTTCGGAATTAACTTTGCCATTGGGTTAGCTACGGGTATTATTCTGGAGTTTGAGTTTGGCACCAACTGGTCCAACTACAGTTGGTTTGTCGGTGACATTTTTGGTGCACCGCTTGCCATCGAAGCTATCCTGGCTTTCTTTATGGAAGCGACCTTTATCTCTATTATGTTTTTCGGTTGGAAAAAGGTAAGCAAAAAGTTTCACCTGGCTTCCACCTGGCTTACAGTCACTGGTGCCACCATCTCAGCCTTATGGATATTAGTAGCTAATGCCTGGATGCAATATCCGGTGGGAATGGAATTTAATCCTGACACTGTGCGCAATGAAATGATTGACTTTTGGAGCATTCTGCTATCTCCTGTGGCTTTAAATAAGTTTTGCCACACGGTTCTTTCGGCCTGGGTGTTGGGCGGACTGTTTGTTGTTGGGGTAAGCGCCTGGTACTTGTTGAAGAAACGTGATATAGATTTTGCGCTAAGAAGCATGAAAGTAGGTGCAATTTTCGGTTTAGTCGCAACCGTGCTGGTTGCAATAACCGGTGACAGTTCAGCTTATAACGTATCTCAACATCAGCCAATGAAACTGGCAGCTATGGAAGGGCTTTACGAAGGCAAGTCCAATGCAGGACTTGTTGCTTTCGGGATACTAAACCCGGAGAAAAAAGCATATAACGATTCTGTGAATCCATTTCTTTTAAAAATTGAAATACCTTCTATGTTGTCCATGTTAGGATACCGTAATATGAATGCGTTTGTTCCGGGCATTGTAAACATTCTGGATGGTGGCTATATAACCAAAGATGGAGTTGCACTATCGTTTAAAGAAAAACAAACACGCGGGAAAGTTGCTATTCAGAGTTTAGCTGATTATCAGAAAGCAGTTTCAGCGAAAGACACAGCGGCAGCAGCACTACAAAAAGCCAAACTTAAAAAGAATTACGCTCAATTCGGATACGGATATATCGACAAAGCCAAAGAAATGATTCCAAACGTTCCAACCGTATTTTATTCTTTCCATATTATGGTTATCTTGGGTATGTTTTTCATTGTATTATTTGCCGTGGTTCTTTTCTTCATTTATTCTGGCAACATTGAAAAAACAAAATGGTTATTGTGGATCAGCTTGCTAAGTATTCCGTTGGGCTATATTGCCGGCGAGTTGGGTTGGGCGGTAGCTGAAGTTGGTCGTCAACCCTGGGCAATTCAGGATGTATTACCGCTAAAGGCAGCCATTTCAAACATCTCCACTTATTCGGTAAAAATCACGTTCTTCCTGTTCCTCGTTTTATTCTCAGCATTGTTAGTGGCTGAAATCCGGATAATGCTGAAACAAATCAAAAAAGGTCCGGCAGAGTGATAAAGTTTATAAAGTAGAAAGTTCGCTTTCTTAAACTTTATGAACCGATGAACTTTATGAGCTAATGAACTTTCAAGTTTTTAAAACTTTCAAAACTTAATATTATGATTACATACTCATTCTTACAACATTACTGGTGGTTTCTGATTTCGCTGTTGGGCGGAATTCTGGCATTTTTACTCTTTGTGCAGGGGGGTCAAACCCTATTGTTTTCTTTATCGAAAACGGAAAATGAAAAACGCTTATTGGTAAATGCGCTTGGTCGCAAATGGGAATATACGTTTACAACTCTGGTGACTTTTGGCGGAGCATTCTTTGCCTCGTTTCCCTTGTTTTATTCCACCAGTTTTGGCGGTGCTTACTGGGTATGGATGGCCATTTTGTTTTGCTTTATTATCCAGGCAGTTTCATACGAATTCCAATCAAAGCCGGGAAATGTATTTGGTGCTACCACATATCGTGCATTCCTATTCACAAACGGATTGTTGGGAACATTCCTTATTGGGGTAGCCATTGCTACTTTTTTCACCGGCTCCAACTTTTTGGTAAACAAAGCTAATATTACACAGCAACTAGCTCCGGTAATCAGCTCATGGGGTAACGAGTGGCACGGATTGGATGCTTTGTTTACAATGCGTAACCTTACATTAGGAATTGCTGTATTCTTTTTAGCGCGTTCACTGGCTCTTTTATTCTTTGTAAACCGGTTAAACCACGAAATACTGGAAGCACGCTCACGCAAATTTCTCTGGTATAACGCTATTCCTTTTGTGGTATTCTTCCTGATTTTCGTTATCTGGACATTATTCTCTGAAGGTTTTGCAGTTGATCCTGCTACAGGTATCGTTTCCATGGAAAAATACAAATACTTCACCAATTTTATTGAAATGCCAATTGTATTGGTTTTATTCCTATTAGGTGTGGTTGCAGTATTGGTTGGTATTATCGGCACATGTGTTTCTTCAAAATTCAAAAGTGGCATCTGGTACTCAGGTATTGGAACAGTGGTAACGGTTTGCACTTTATTACTGACTGCCGGATACAATAACACTGCTTATTATCCCGCCACTCCTGATTTACAAAGCTCATTGACTATATTCAATTCATCTTCCAGCAAATTTACATTGAATGCTATGTCGCTGGTATCATTGTTTATTCCAGTAGTGCTCGCGTATATCACAATCGCATGGAGAGCTATGGAAAAGAATCGTATTGATATAGAAGATGTGAATGATGATGATCATGCTTATTAGTCGGTAGTTTATAAAAAGAAACAGGCTTTCCGGATTTGGAAAGCCTGTTTCTTTTTTACTTTAGAACTTCACACACCAACTAAATGAAGGTAAAATTGGAAACATTGACATGGATTTCAGTACCGGAGTGTATGTCTTATCTGGATTTTCAACGGTATCAATATAGTATATAAAAGCATTAGCACGATTATACAAATTGTAAACACCCAATGAAATACTTGCGTCGAGATGTTTTCTGCGGGTTTTATAATTATAATTAAACGAAACATCCAGTTTATGAAACGGCTTTGTCCGGTAATTATTCCGCTCGGTTATGACCTGTTGAAAATCCGACCCACTAAAGTAACTCTGTTGGGGATTCGCAGTTGGATTTACAAAAATAGCAGTAGGAACAGTTATCGGTTTACCCGAATTATATTGCCATGTAGCTGTAAAACTCCACGATTCGGAAAGTTTCAGTTCTGAAGTTAGCGAAAGGGAATTCCGAATATCTGTTGGAGCAGCAAATGGTCGTCCATTGTTTAATTGGTCAAACTGGCATTCGGCTTTCATCAAGGTATAATCAGCCGTAAGTCTCAGATTTTTGAGGTTATAGTTTGCTGAGAAATCAATTCCATAGGCCTTTCCATTCCCCTGGACAAGGTATTTCTCGGTATCTTGTATGATATTACTTTGCATGGCATAAAGTGTTGTGCCAACGGCATCATATCCATCCTGAAATTCGACTATATTTTCCATGGTTTTATACCATGCATCCACTTTTACAGATAATTTTCTGTTTTTCCACGAAAGATCTTTTGCTGCTCCCAGAGAAAAGTGCCAGGAGCTTTCGGGCAATAGGGTTGAACTGGATGGAAAAAACATTTCGAACGGAAAACCCAAACCTGAATTAGCAACCCGATGAATTGGTTGAGTCATTCTGCCTACCGATGCACTGATAGAATAATCGTTGCTGAAAATGCCATGATAAGCTATCCGCGGTTCCAGATTTGTATAAGTCTTATCTGTATTACCAATAGTGCTTAACCTCAACCCGGAAGTTAGCGTTTGTTGTTTCGCAAGTAGGTATTCATTTTCAGCAAAAACAACACCTTCAGTTAACCTGATTTGGTCTCTTGCTTTCACGCCATTTACGTTTGAATCGTTTACATTGATTTGATAGGGCGAAAATCCGTATGATTTAACCGATGCACCTGCTTTTAAATTCAATTTCTCCGAGATCTTATAATTGAATTTATCAACCAATCCCATTGAATTTATCCCCGTTAGGATTTGCATTATCTGTTTTCGGTTTGTTGAAATATCCTGTGTTGAATTACCATAATCATATCCATAATTATCGGCATACGCCAACAAATGATTTTCGGCTTTTTCAGAAATTGTTTTATACCAGTTTAATCCAAGATTTTGTTGATTATTTTTAATCCAGAATTTATTTATCGCTTCACTGTAGACATTTTGTACTGAGATACCATCTGTATTGCTCGTAAAAGTCATTTTCAATTTATCTTTTTCGGATATTTTCCAAAACAAATTGGCATTAATATCTCCGAAATGAACACCAAAGCGAGTTCCGGTCTGCTCAGGCAAAAGTGGCGAAACGATATCTATGATACTATAATTGGACAAACGCCCTGCAACTGACAATGCCAATTTATTTTTCACCAAAGGGATATTCAAAGCCAGTTTTGTGGTAAGCAAACCAATCTCGGCTTCACCTTTGAATTTCTTCAGGTTTGCATCTACGGTTTGTACATTAATGATTGATGATATCTTTCCACCATACTCAGTCGGAAAATCGGATTTATAAAGCTTTGCACTTTTGATTATAGTGGGATTATAAACCGAAACCATTCCGAAAAAGTGTTCTGTTGAGAAAAGCGGAATACCATCCAACAGATATAGGTTCTGCCCATGCAAACCTCCGCGCACCTGCATATCGGCAGCACCTTCGCTACTGGAAGTTACGCCCGAAGTGAGTGCAAAGGCTTTCAGAATATCACGCTCGCCAATCATGGCGGGCATTACCTTAAATGTATGTCTATCTATTTGCTCAATAGCTGCCGGGGTTTCGGTAGCGGGTTTTGATGTAACTACTTCTACTTCGTCTATATACTGGGACGTGAATGGAGAATGAAGTTCGATAACTAATGTGGTGTCAGACTTTACATCCAGTTTCACTTCCTGCTTATCAAAAGGATAATAATCAAGTACGAAGGAATAATTCCCAACCGGCATATTAAACAGAAAAGCCCCTTTATTATCAGCGTTTAACGTCCTGTTAAACGGAAGAACCGTTATCGGAATTCTTTTAATCGGTTTTCTGGTTCGGGCATCAATAATTTTTCCGTGCACCTTAAATCTAAGTTCAGTTTCTTGTGCCTGCATGTTTATGAAACAAGCAACCCAAAGCAATACCCAAATAAGGAATTTTGTATTAATTGGCATTTTTTTCATTGTGCTAAGGGTTTTATTGTTACCCGTTTACTATCGGTTACTGTATTGCCAAAAAGCCCTACACCATTTACTATATTGGAGAATTGGGGAAGCACACCACCAAATGACTGAATCAACGCCAGTATAGGAGAATTTCCACTATAATCATCTGATACGCTAGAAATGGATTGTGCATATAAATATCTTTTGTAGTAAGGATCAACAGTTATCAGATTCAAGGTAAATGAAGTGGAGTCGTTAGGTGTATCAAAATTAGTTGCTTGAAATTGCCCTTCTTCCAATACCTTTGTTCCATAAACTGATTCTGAAAACGCAGAAAATATAATTTCACATTCAGGGTTGGCGGGAAGCGAGTATTTGACGGATAAATTATTGACCAATAAGGTATCATTTCTATCCTCATCAAATATATATTGGATGTAAGTATCGCCAGTAAGCACACAACTTGCATCGATAATAAGTGCCGGTACAGAAATAACGGTTGTTCGAGCATGTACAGTTCTGTCGCTAAGTACTACCTTCAACGAATAGGTTTTACCCTTTTTAATAGTTAACTGTTTGTGAATGTCTTTAAAAATTGTGGTATCCGGTGATAAGCGCGTAAGTTCAACCCATGCACTATCGGGACCACAAATAAATACGTTAGCTTCAGGATATGGATTTTTTACCAGAGGAAAGTTTTGACTATACGTTCTATTTAAATATACCTGAACAGGTTCATTGGGAGAAATAACAGCATATACCACCGGAACCGGAGTATTATTCCACGGAGCATCTTCAATTTCGGAATTGGCGCAGGCGGTCAGTAAAAAAATAACCAGAAGATAAAGAAGACTTCTTAGTGATAGGTTCATTGTTTATTTATTGAATATATAAGCAGCTTTTATATTAAAATATGGATGCAAATTAGGAGGTCCTGTTTCAAAATTATTATAACTTGAAATATAAAGTGAGCTACCAATTCCTATATTACTTTCAAGAAAAAGCCTCTTTGAAATTGATTGCCGATAACCTAATGTTGGACTAATTATCAAACAACCATTAAAATATCTTGGAAACCATCCTTGATTTAACAGAGGTTCGGGAGTATTAAGTATAGTTGTCTGAAATAATAATGGAAACGACAAATAAAATCCATTATTTAGTCGGGCTTCTCCAGTTTGGCATCTTTGTTTATACCCGAAATACCAACGATATTCTATGCCTGCTTCGATTTTAAAAGCACAGTTCGTTTTCATATTATTGTATGAGCCCCAAACTCTTCCGGATGAATCTTTCTGCCAAATTATATCTTTAAATATCACATTATGCAGCCCGATTGAGCTGTTTAATGTCCATGTATTGCCGATACGTTTTTCATTAAAATATCCTGTATAAAAACCTGAACTAAACCTTTCTGGAAAAGAAAACAGCCCCCATGCCCATACCTGTGGAAGTATTGAAAATCGCACTTCTACTCCGTGCATCGATTTCACTTTAATAGAATCCATTGATAAGTTATTGAAGAAAACTTCTTTTTGAGAAAACAATGAAATTGATAATAAAGAAAAAACGAGAATTAAAATTGAATTTTTCATTGGTTTTAAGTATTATAATTGAAAAATATCAAATAGAAATGACATTTAAGTCATTTCTATTTGATATGAGTTGATGAGTTGATTAGTAAATATCAACAGATCTTTCCATTGAGCATTTTTTATCATTTGAGGCTTTGACATAATAACTTGTTATTCGAACTCCTGAATTACCATTATCATATGTTTTATCAACTGGATTAACCTCTTGTATCCAATAAGAACTAATAAGGATTGGCGTTTTAAAAAATGGACTGTAATTATTATCATCATTTGTATACATTGTTGCATTATATGATGTAAGCCGAGATACACCAAATAATACTATGTGCCATACATAATTCGAAACTTGTATTTGATAATGATTTTGAGGATTGGTATATTCGGCAGTGAATCTGACAACTAATCTATAAGTTTGAGATGCACCAAACCAACCATCGTTTACCTTACCTTCAGTATATTCCTCAGCATAATGTACTGGATTTGTAGCATTGGAAACTTTTTGTTGTTTTTTCTCATTCTTGAAAGAAGTTATATTTGTACTTAAATCAGAATAATTCTTTGCTTTTTTTATTACATCTAAATTAGCAATATCAGTTGAAACAGTAGCTTCATTAAATTTTCTAACAACAGTGGTACCTACAATATACATTTTATTTTTATTCATCAGATAACGTTCCGAATTGTCAAATTCCTGAACCTCACAATATTTATCTCCAGTATTATTCTCGTAAATTTGAATCTTATCACTATTACTTGCAACAAAAGCATTGATTTCTTCAATTGTTTTAAAATTCTGAGGTTCTATTGTTTTATAGAATTCATCACAAATAGTTCCAAAAGATTTAAAACCTTTAGATTTTTCCCATGCAACCCTGTCTTCAGGTTTCATAGAATTTACTTTTACTTGAGCGCTATCAAATGCCTGAGCGGTTGCGAATGTCAATATATCTTGTTTAGTATTCTCTACAGAAGCTAATTCATCTGAATTCTTGCTGCAACTTGTTAATGAAAAGGCAAATATTAATACTCCTAAAATATATTTTATTGATTTAATTTTCATTTTTATATTTAATTTCTTGTTTTTAATGTGTTTATTAATTCCAATTACCTTTCTAAAGGCCGAAAGCCAGCCAGGTAATTGTTATATATGTTCTATTCTTTGCTTTCTTGGCAGTTATTCTTTACTTTTGCATATTCTTACTGTTTTTAAGCGGTTAGGAACTTTTCTGCAAGGCTTGGTGTGCTTCGAAATACTCCAAGCCTTGCTTTTATTTTTTTAACAAGTTGCAAATGTAATACATTTTTTTGATAGTTAAATACATGGGTTTACCCCCCCCATTTTTTTACTTAACCACTAGTAGAAAAATCTATCTAATTGCCAAAGAGTTAACATTAAAACTAAACGTTTTGATGAATTCAATATTTTACACATCTTTAACATATTATTCTGATTTTAGTCCATATTGGTTTTAAATAACCTATATTCTGAATGCCTTTAAGAGCTTTCAGAATATACAATCTTAATCAAATTCCGGTATATTATCAACTATCTTATTGATATAAAAAGTAATGATAATTAGTCTTTTATGCTTTTGATCTTAATGAGAAAGAGAAAGAAATATCTAAAGAATTTGACCATTGAGTAAATTAACGGTTGTAATTACATATTGATCTAAAAGACTTTAGATATATAAAAAGAACCATTTAAAATGGACGTAGCCGTCTCAAAAAAAAGACAGCTACGTTTCTTCTTAATCAATTCACCTCATCACCTGATACATAAACTATGCTTATTTCATCTTTTTTGTTCACAACTTCAAAATGATATAAAATAGCTCGTAAAACAAAAGCCGGCTAAAGATTTAATTGATCTCTAGTCGGCCTTTTTGTGATAATTAGAGGGTTTGGCACTTTCTATTTTATCCCAAGTTTCTTCAAGATTTCCTTTGGAATAGCATCTTTATGAACCATGATATCTATCGTTTTGTCCAGAACAAACGATTCGCTGGCGTACCAGATTCCTTTATATTTTGATTCGGTTCCCCAGGAATTTTTCACCAGATAGTATTTCGTTCCGTTTTGGTCTTTAGCTGTACCAAAAATAACCATACCGTGGTCGTCGGTAGTTTGGTAATTATCAAAACCCTCCTGACGAACCTCTTGAGTTACTTTTATTTCCTGTTGTGGATGATTAACCTTGTAAATCTTTTCTTCCATTTCTTTCTGCGAGATATTCAGCCATTTAGCCTGATCGGTTCCGGGAAGATTCGTTTTCTTCACCTCCGGATTAACTGCAATTCCGTTGCGGGTAAAACCTTTTTCGCTCACATCCGAAGCCCATGCAATACAATAACCTTTATCAATGGCATTATCAAGCACCTGCATGAATTCATTGAGTGGCAGGTTGTAAGATTCTGAATTGCGCCAGTTATCGGGTATTTCGATAGCAAACTGAGTATAAAAGGGATGATGTGTAAACGAAGTCAGCGAAACGTAATCGTCCAGATTTAAATCCAATGATTGTTCGTAAGTGAGTGGTGTATATTTCTTTCCATCCACGGTGAATTCTTTAGGGCATTGGCCTAAATAAGCATCGAGAATACCATCGAAACCAGCTTTCCAAGCGGTTGACAGTTTTTTGTTGGGGTTAGAGACAATCACTTTTACATAGGCGGTGGTCAAGGCATCCAACTCACCATGTTTATGTTTTTCTTCACCATAATTCAGGCCACCCATTACAGATTCGGGCACTATACCATAATTTTTAAGCACATAAACCACGTCATAGAACGAACCACCGCCACTAAAGTTAGAGGTTCCGTTCATGCGGACGTATTTATCGGCCTTGTCGGAATAAGAATGATGAACCACAAACATTTCAGACAAATCAACCTCGGCTTTACCCATGCGCAACAGTTCCGATTCAAAAAAACCCAAACCGGAAAAACTCCAGCAAGTTCCGGAACTAGCCTGATTTTTTACCGGAGTGATTTTCAACTCTTTCTGAATCGTAAATTTAAACGAATCAACTTTTGTTGTGTCTTTTTGTGCAAAAACAGCCCCTGCAAAAATGAGGAGCGAAAAAAGATATATTGTTTTTCTCATATTAAATTTGAATACACCCCTAACCCCTAAAGGGGAATTATATTAATTTTGCCTCCTATATTTATAGTAGTATCAAAGAAGACTCACTTGCATAGTTCCCCTTCAGGGGTTAGGGGTAGTTTCTTTATTTAGTTGGTATATTTTCCAACGTTGCCAATAAGAAATCCCAGAATTTCTGAACGGAAGCAATATTAATTTTTTCATCAGGCGAATGTGGATAACGAATGGTTGGTCCAAACGAAATCATATCCATCTGAGGGTAATGAGTTCCGAGAATACCGCATTCCAATCCGGCATGGATAATCATTACTTTTGGTGTTTTGCCGTATTTATTTTCGTACACCGTAGTCATTTCTTTCAAAATAGGCGAATCCAAATTTGGCTTCCAGCCCGGATAACCTCCAACGAGCTCAATTTTTGCACCAGCAAGCGAAAAAACACTTACAACCATAGAAGCCAGTTCCTCTTTGCGGCTTTCCACCGAACTACGAATGAGACAACGAACGATAATAGTATTGCCATCCGACTTGATAATAGCCAAGTTATTTGAAGTTTCTACCACAGTAGGCAACTCCTGAATAAAACGGTGAACACCGTTAGGACATGCAGTAACGGCGTTAATCAAATCGTCCTGAACTACTTCGGGAATTAATCCGGTAGGCAGATCGACCTGTTCAACCGTAAATGAAATCTTATCTTCAACGCCTTTGTATTCTTCAATATACAATTCTTCGCACTCCTTTACTAGATCGATAATATCGTCAATTCCATCTGCAGGAATAGTAACTACCGCAAACGCTTCTCGCGGAATGGCATTACGCAAACTTCCGCCCTCAATACTTGCCAAACGGGCTTCCAGTTCTGATACAGCTTCTTTCAGAAAACGGAACATTAGCTTGTTTGCATTGGCACGCTGGAGATGAATGTCAACGCCTGAGTGACCACCTTTCAATCCGGTCAACGACACTTTCAATGCCACATCACCTTCCGGCACTTCCAATTCTTTGTAACGGAACAAAATATCGGCATCAATTCCACCGGCACAACCAACATACAGCTCGCCCTCATCTTCAGAATCCATATTTATCAAAATATCGCCTTTCAGAAAGTTTGGCTGTAAGCCAAAAGCACCATGCATGCCGGTTTCTTCGTCAACTGTTACAAACATTTCTATAGCTGGATGTGGTATTCCAGTTGATTGAAGTATTGACATGGCAGCTGCCAACCCAATTCCGTTATCTGCACCGAGCGTAGTGTCGCGAGCTGTTACCCATTCGCCATCAATATAGGCTTCAATCGGATCTGTTTCAAAATTATGGGAAACACTACTGTTTTTCTGCGGAACCATGTCCATGTGCGCCTGTAAAACAACTGCTTTGCAGTTTTCCATGCCCGGGGTAGCAGGTTTGCGAACCAATACATTCCCAACTGCATCGCGCAACGTTTCTAAACCTAACGATTTTCCAAAATTTTCCAGAAATGTACCTATTGGTTCTTTCTTTCCTGATGGCCGTGGAACCTGCGTAATACTATAAAAATTTTGCCAGAGAGATTTCGGTTCTAACTGACGAATATCATTTACGTTCATAAGCTGAAAATTATTAATTTACAATGAATATTTATTCCAAATAATGTATCTACAAATATCCGTATATTTTTTTGGAAAAACCTTTTTTGGTATAGGCGTTTAGAGCGCACTCTGAAACCCTTGTTATTATTGACTATTTTGAATTTTGAACCATCTTTTTGAGGGTTACATTGAATATTGTCCCCATATATGCCCTACGGTTGTATC
>Ga0118677_10004292_pt1 | contig 26129 bp, 29 predicted proteins | sample AliMusrvi5mmetaG_FD_86154 | JGI IMG/M metagenome (GOLD analysis project Ga0118677, IMG submission 86154)
TTCAAGAATCCCCGGAAGGATTTGCTCTATAAGCAATCGCTGGAGAGTGCCATGAGGGCGGCAAGTGCGATTATCGATGTAGAGGTTGGCGGAGATATTGTCAATGGGTTTGCGGCCCGGCTTGAAGAGGAGTTCGGCAAGAAAATTGTGATTGAAGAGGATGCTGCCTTAAAGACTGCGGCCAAGATCGAGTTTGCCGAGAATCATGACAGGGAGTTTCACCTGGTCAAATACAATCCGCAGTATCCGGCAGTGCATCATTTGATCATGCATGAGCTTGCGCACCTGCTCTTTGCTGCTCAGGCGCGTGTTGCAGGCAAGAACAAGCTCTTTGTGAGCTACGATAACAACAAGCAAAAGTTTCTGCTCGCTCTTGACAGGGAGTCGAAAAAGCTGAGCAAAAAGGGCTACGATGATGCAGTTATCAAGCAGTATTACACAGCGTTGTTTGAGGGGCTGAACGGCCAGATTTTCAACACGCCGATTGATCTTTTTATTGAGGATTATCTCTTCGTGAACTATCCTGACCTCATGCCGTACCAGTTTGTTTCGCTGCTTGGGCTTATACAGGAAGGCATTCAGGCAACAACTGAAGAGAAAATTCTGACCATTGCGCCGCCAAGTATCCTTTCGAAATCAAAGACCTTCAATCTTGTCACTGCCCTGCATTTCAAAAAGCGATTTGGAGTGGACCTGACAGATGAACACAATCCGACCAAGAGCGAAAAAGAGCAGGCTGAAAAGTTCTACCGCGAATATGAGGAGCTGCGAACGATGCACACGCCGGGCGATGAATACGAGCTGCTCCAGAGTTTTGCAAAGCAGCTCTATCTGCAGAACTATTTTGCTCTGGTAGAAGAATCAGGGTTCCGGCAGCATAGCGATCTGGTTGAGCGGCTCTGCGCATATGCGAAGGTTGATTTGCCAGGCAGTGATGCGGCTAAACCAGAAGAGAATCTTGCAGAAAAGAAGATGGAGGTGTTCACCGAGGCGCACGAGGGCAAAGATATCAATATGGCAGTGACGCGGTTTATGGTGGAAGCGCTGCACTACTTCAAGCAGCTCAGCGATTCTGAGATTCATGCGATTGCAATACAGATTGGCCTGCTGTGCGGCGATGGCATCAGCCCGGATAAAGAGGGCTACAGCGTGCCGCTCATGCCGGGCAAAAGCTTTAGCGGCTATCAGGTGCTGGCTTACTACTATGTGAGCTGGGCGAAGGCGTTTCCGGAATATCTGGAGCAGCTGGAGCTGCCGTTTGGGAAGGAATATGAGTTTGCGCTGGAGATGGTGGGGATGGGAGGGGTTTGAGCACAGAGTGCTACCTTTTTCTCACCTTGTGCACCACATAGGCAACAACACCCCAGACTAAAAAGTCATTCTCTTCTGTAATCTTGATCGGCTTGAATTCATCATTGGCTGGCATGAGATAAATGCTGTCTTTCTCCACTGCAAGGCGCTTCAGCGTGAATTCGCCGTCAATTGCGCAGACAGCAACGCAGCCATCTTTCGGCTCTTGTGCTTTGTCGATAACAAGCAGGTCGCCATCCTGAATACCGGCGTCTTTCATTGAATGGCCTCTTACCCTGGCATAAAAGGTGGCTTCAGGGTGCTTGATCAGCTCGTCATTAAGGTTGAGCTTCAGTCCCTCGAACTCTTCAGCAGGCGATGGAAAGCCTGCGGAGATTGGCGAGGCGGCAAGCGGCAGGGCGAGCTCGGTGGTGATGTGAATATTATTTTTGAAGACAAGACACTTCCTGTCGCTGAACAGATTAAAAGTCATGTTTATTCTATCCACGAACAGCTTGCGCAGTTAGTCGGGATAGCAAAACAAGTTGACGGCGATGAACTTATCATTGGAAAAATCAATGCTTTCTATGGAGAGGTCTTGCTTAATTTCATGTTGAGATTTAGCGATAGCCACGAAAAACTACGTATTGTTTCCGGACATGACATCACTGAACAGCATTCGCATGAAAAGAAGATTCTTGAAAAAGATTCATCCAAAGAGCATTCATGCTGTTGATCAATAAACACCCATTAATAAAACCCCTGGAATATCTCCGGGGATGACAATAAATGTTCCAGCATAAGTATCGATATCGGCAAGCAGTCGGCCAAACTCTGGCGGATCGAGTATCGCTGCCATGTTTTTCTTTTGCGGCTTCTTGAGCAACCTGTTCAGCCCTGCAGCAGGGTTGCTGTTAACTTCAGGAATATTACTGATCAGCGCAAATGAAAATATCTGGCCGATAATTGTTTTTATTCGGTGGGCTGTTTCAAATGCCTGGCGTGACTCAACAATCCGCAAAGCATCCAGAATATCCCGTGTCGTTATATCGGATATCAACTTACTGCCAAGTGGCGGGAGAATATCTCTCTGAATCCGGGACAAAACCGTCCTGGCATGGCCTTCTGTCCATTTTTTTGTTGCAAGTCCACTTCCGCTGTACTGGCTTCCATAGGACTTTCTCTGTCCGATGCCATAAGGCTTATGTTGAAACGGGTTGCTGCTGAAAAGGCGTTGCCTTTCGAGTTGCTCATTCCCAATGCAGAAACGATTGAAGCCATCAAAGCCGCCCGCCGTGGAGAACTCACTCCAGCCAGTTCTTTGGAAGGGTTGTTTCAAGGTTTAAATACGGACGATTAAATATACCAGTCGATTCAATCGTGACTATCGCCGCGAAAAATCAGGAATACACGACAAGAAACTTGATGCGCTTTTGGCGGCAATCATTACTCTTCTGATCGAGGACAAGGCTTTGACCCCTCATGCCGTCGATCATGCCCTGGTCGGGACGTTGAATGATTGCCGTGATTGCCACATCAAGCCTGATCTTATTTTGATTTACCGCAAAATTGACGACACCATTCTTGAACCGGTGCGCCTCGGTTCGCATAGCGAATTGGGTTTATGATGCCGATTTCTTTTCCCTATTGCCCTCTATAGGCGCTGATATTCTTAGGTTTCAATGAATGAAGAAAACCAATATTAGCAAGTCCAGCACAGCGCCCCGCTGCATGAAGAGCGGTCTGCCCGGCTTCGCTTGCCGCAGATTCCCCCCGCACCATCAAGCAGCCCAAACACATACAAACAGTTGCTATCCCGTACACAGGAGCAAATTATATTGCACGTAAAGAGCAATATTTCGAGCGACGTGCTCCCTTTTTAAAAGCAAAGGTTATATTAACACTAAAATAACAACAGTATTACATCCCTTCCCACCATCTCATTCTCAATGCATTGCTTCGAGAAAAAAGATCATATTCAGGAATGGCTGAAAAAATGCCCGGCAGCTTTGGGCAAAGAATTATGGATCATCCAGAATGAAATCAGCGGTTGTTCAGAAACAAACAAACGAACGATTAGATCTAGCAACATCCCGTTTCATTCTGAGCAAAGAAATTGAATACATATCCCGCACAGAGGATGGATATTAACGGAAAAGGGTAACTATAGAATGCTTGGTTTAACTTTACGTGAAGAATTTCGTGGCAGGCGCCTCAAAGGTACCGCCATTGAGCTTTCGAACGACTCCAACACCGGAGCCACTCAAATCGCGGCAAAGCAATTCCTCGAAATCACCTACCCGACGCATGACCTGCTTAAAGGAATCGAAGCCATTGGCCCCGATCAAGGCCGTCCTGTGGTGGTTATCGGTGAGAGAGGTCTTGGTAAATCGCATCTCTTGGCCGCCCTCTATCACGCAGTTTGCGACAAGGACTCAACCAAAGCATGGCTCAATGCATGGGCTACAACACTGGGTGATCCGAGCATTGGCAATATCGCCCTCCGCGACGGAATGCTCGTTATCGGCGAAAGTCTGCACCGCCAGCGCTACAAATTCCTCTGGGACCTCCTCTTGGAACGGCACCCTCACGGCACCTTCATCAAAGGAAAATGGGAGGGGATGGGAGCGGCCAAAACAGATATCCCATCCGACGAACTCATCATCGAATTATTACAGCATACCCCCGTCATGCTGTTGCTCGACGAATTCCAGACCTGGTTCGACGGACTTACCAATACCAAGCAATACCCCTGGAAAAATTGGGCATTTAACTTCATCCAGATACTTTCTGAAATTGCCAAAGAGCGCCCTGACCTGCTTGTGCTCGTCATATCGGTAAGAAACGGAGGAAGCGACGCCTACCAGCAGGTGCATCGGGTGAACCCAATTGCCATAGATTTTAAAGCCGGAGGCAACGCCGAACGAATCCAGCAGGACCGCCGCCGGATGTTGCTGCATCGACTGTTCGACAACCGCCTGCAGATCTCATTTGACGCGATAGCTTCACTGCTTGCCTCACATGTCTCCGAATATTTCCGTCTTCTCGATATACCACCTGCCGAGCATGACCGGAAGCGCGAGGAGTTTTCAGAATCGTGGCCCTTCGCTCCGCATCTGCTTCGCTTGCTCGAAGAACAGGTACTGATTGCCACAGACGCTCAGGAAACCCGCGACATGATTCGCATTCTCGCCAACCTCTATAAAAGTCGAGGCGAAACCTCTTCAGTACTCACCGCAGCCGACTTCTCTCTTGACGATGATGCCTCAGGTATTGGCGCCTTGCTCGACTCCGTCTCCAACGAACATCATCGAACCCTGCGCGAAAAAGCCCAGCAGAACATTATTTCCGTCACCGAAGCCGTCCGCGACCACGCCCTCCGCGCTCCGCACCTTCAGGAAATAGTCGGGGCAATGTGGCTCCGCTCCATAGCTGTCGGCAACCTCGCAGGCGCAGAACCAGCTACACTACAGGTCGATATTACCCGCAAGCAGCCCGTGGATGACAATGCCTTTCAGGTCGAACTGGCAACCATTGTCGAAAATAGCTTCAACATCCATCAGGAAGGCGCCCGACTGGTCTTTCGTGAAGATGAAAATCCACGAGCAAAACTGATGGCCTGCGCACGAAACGATCGTCTCTTTACCGACGGTTCCGATCAGGCCCAGCTTGTCCGGCAATTACGCTATGTCATCAGCGGCAGTGAGGAGGTAGCCAAATCATTCCGTGTTATAGCTTTGCCGAAATCCTGGCAGTCAGACCCATGGTCATCACTTGATGAATCTGAAAATCCAGAGCGATGGGATGATCGCCTGCCCATTCTTGTCTTGCCGGAAGAACCCGAAAAAATCGACCGGCAGCTTGGTCACTGGCTTAAAACCCATCTCCAGAAACGACGGAATACCGTCCGATTTCTCATCCCACGTGCAGGAACAACCAACGCCTTTCAGGACCGTGACCTGCTTATTCTTGTCAGGGCAGAAATGAAAGCGCTCGAATGGAGTGCACAGAATCCCGAGTACAAAAAACTCCACAAAGAATTTGAAACCACACTGCGCGACAACCTTAAAAAGCGCTTCGACCGCTTTGCAGTCCTGCATCGCTGGAACTTTACCGATCCCGCTCAGTGTATTTTCATCGTCGAAACGCTCAGAAAGCAAGGGGCGCTGATACCCGAAAGCATTGAAGAAACTATGGCTGCCGATCTCTTCGTCCCCGAAGACTTCGAAGACCTTGTGCTTCAGGCAGCGGCAGGCAACAATTCAGTCGGCAAACTTCTCCGTGAACTTCAGGAACCGCGCCCGGCAGGGCAGGACTGCATACCCTGGCTTGGCGAAACAGCCATGAAAGAGCGCATGCTTCGCCTCTGTTCACAAGGCAAAATTGCCATCAACCTCCGTGGCCTTGAATATCTCCAGACCCATCCCGGTGAAGACGACGAAACCTCATGGCGTCGCCTTCGTCCTAAACTCTCTTATACCGGTCGTCAACTTGATGAAGTGTACATCATGTTGCCATCGGCAGTGCCTTCCACATCCGGCTCAGCTCAGGCGCAATCCGCATCATCAGGAGACGGAACTCTTTTCGGGGATGAGACGCAAACCCAAAACCCGCCAAACACCCTTAACGACCCGGTGGCTGGTGGCATAGGGCAACAACCATCCACTATCTTTGGTACCGGCGCTTCATCTGGTGCAGCCAGACCGCGTATTCCATTAAGCAATCCGCCGACCTCATCGCTTAATCTTATTGGGAAGCTCGAAAGCTGGGGCATCGGCCCGGCCACACAGGTAGCCGAAGTCGCCATTAAAATCTCGGCAGCCACTGGTGCGCAGCTCAAAGAACTCCTTAAGAAACTCCCGGACGGCATGACCTTCGAACTCCAGCTTGAAAAGGAGGAGAATTGATGGCAATCAATGCCGACATCCTGCATACCCTCACCAAAGGCTCTCCTGAAGAGGCATGGAACGTTATCATAACCAACACCCTCGAAATAGCCAGCAGGTCACTTGCAGCCGATCAGTTGCCCGGTGAAATTATAAACCGTGACCGGGAAATCGGCGCATTCGACCACTTCCTTGCCACAAGCGGTTGGGAGCTGTGGCAGGCCTTCAGTAAGGTCGTCGAAAAAACCTCAGATCGGCTCGTGCATTGGAGGAAAGAACCCTACCATGCCAAGGCGCTGCTGATCCTCGATGGCCTCTCGCTTCGTGAATTGCCCTGGCTTCTTCAGGGAGCAAAAGAACACGGTTTCACCCTGCATCAGGTTGCAGCGACCGCCTCTGAGCTACCCGGCAAGACCAACGAATTTGCACGTGCGCTTGGTTTCAATTCCCGCAGCCAGTTGCAAAACAACGGTGGCGGATTCTCTCATAAACTCCAGCCAGCCAGCACCGAATGTGTCGGCATGCCATGGAAAGACTGCCAGTCGTTTATTGATAGCGCACTGAACTGGATTTTCTGGCACCAATGGCCTGACAGCAAAGTCCATGACTGCGCCGGGGCGGGTCGAGGCCTCGAAATCCTCGCTAACGATGCCAAAGAGCAACTGACCGGTAAAGAGTTCTGGGGCTTTGTTGAGCGCCTTGCAACAGGTCGAAGGCTTGTTATCACCTCCGATCACGGCTACGCTGCCACCGGCTATTTCTCCGACGCCGACGGCGACGTAGCGCAATTTCTCAAGCAAACTTTCGCCAGTGGGCGGAGTTCTGCTGGTGCAAATGACGGCGGACCATTTATTCCACCAGTAGCAATCAGCATCAACAGCATGCACGGCCAACACCTGCTTGCTCTTGGCCGCAGAAAATGGCGAAGCCAAGGGGGTTACCCAACCCTTGCTCATGGTGGACTATCTCTGCTTGAAGTACTCTCGCCCTGGATAGAAATTTCAAAAATCTGACACAACATGATGAACAGGATTCCAAAGCGACTCAAACAAGAACCCCTCATAGAGGCTATCTGGCAGGTTCAGTTCGAACCCACGGGTGATATGCAAATAGGCGATTTATTGCCTGGCATGCTCTATGCAGCCTTGAGGAGCGACCATCCGCAATTGCAGCTCCATCGTCTGCCCGCAGCCGACATTCCTCCTCAGGTAGCTCAAATTGACCCCAACCTTCGCCACGTGGCAAAATACCGGATGGAAGAAACCGGCTTGCCATTTCTCTTCCAGGTCGGCGATCGTACCGTAACACTCAACTGCCGCAGACCCTATGTCGGATGGGATGCTTTCAAGACAAAAACCGTTGCCCTTATAGATATTCTCGACCAGAGCGGTCTGATTCCTTTGCCCCAGCGCCACTCCTTACGCTATATTGACCTGCTCGAAATGGAACCAGCCCCCAATCTGTCGGCACTACAGCTTAGCATTGGCCTCGGAACTCTCGACACGCAGGCACAACCCTTACAGATTCGTCTTGAACTGCGCGCTGAAAACTGCATGCATATTGTGCAAATCGCAACACCCGCCGAAGTCGCTTTACAGCAAGGAATAAGGATCGGAAGTGTCATCGACATAGAAACCCTTCCTGTCCCGGAAGCAACATCATGGCAGGGCATTCGCGATCAACTCGATCAACTGCATACCTCTTCCAAACAGCTTTTCTTTGAGCAGATCCTCACAACCGAGGCCATTGAGCGCCTCGAACCGGAGTATTGAAATGCTGGCATCAACCATAGATATCAATATCATACCCTTCACATGGCGGACGGCTGTTCTGCAGATCCAGCAGAAAGCGAAAACATACATCGTTCCGGTCTCCAGTTTTCTCGACCGTACTACCTATATGGCTGGGAATGCTACAACGATGCAGCAATACCACCCGGTACGAAACAGCATCGACGCATTAGGCTGGTCGGCAGCCGATGCATTGGAAACCTACTTCCGCTTGCGAAGCTTTGCCGAAGACTGGGACTCTCCTGACATGGAGGGCTATGATGAGCTATAAACGCGGTGATGTCATACTTGTCAGGTTTCCCAATAGTGACCTTATCACCTTCAAAAAGCGCCCTGCTTTGGTTGTGCAGGGTGATGGCTTGTGCACCGGTTTGCCGCAAAAGATCGTCGCCATGATAACCTCAAAAGTGAATCGAACAGGCCCGACAAGGGTAATGGTCAGCAAGAACGACTCTGCAGGCCGGGCAATGGGCCTCCTGACCGATTCCGTCGTGGTAACCGATAACCTCGCAACCGTTCTTGAGAGAGAAATAGATAAGACAATAGGCTACTGTCCGAACATGTCCACGGTCGAGACGGCACTTAAAATCACCTTGGGAGTATCGTGATGGTAACAAAAAAAGAGTGGCTTGCCCAAGAAGTTGCCAAAGCTGTTGGTGCCGGCAAGGTTGTTGCCCTTGAAACCGTTGACTTCAACGACCCGAATCGCCCCAAAACTTGCCTTGAACTCGATTTTCCTATTCTGCCGGTTAATGCTGTGTCAGCATTAGAGGCTACAACTGGTGCCACAAAAAAACCTGTTTATCAGGTAAGCAAGTGGTGGGCACGCCGACAACCCAGTGTCTTTCGTTCAATGCTTATTGCCGCCGCAACCAAAGCCCCCGAAGATTTGTCTCATGCAGCAAAGTTGGTTTGGGACAACTACTATGCAAACCATCAGAAACGTGGGGCGTTCAAAGACCTGAAGGTTGCCGATATTTTCATGGGAGGTGGAACGACGATTGTTGAGGGTTCGCGCCTTGGCATGCAGATGTTCGGCAACGATCTGAACCCTGTCGCATGGTTTATCGTTAAGCAGGGACTTGCCAGTGTCGATCCTGAGGAGGTAAAACGATTGCTCGCCGATATTGAAGCAGAGGTTAAGCCGCAGATCATGCCCTACTTCTATTGTGACGGCCCGGACGGTGAAAAAGGCACATGGACCCATCTGCCCGCCAATCAGGTCATGCCGCCCGACTTTGATCCACTCAGCATACCTCGCGAAGAACGGCGCGACTACAAGTACGAAGGCCCGGAAATCATCTACACCCTCTGGGCCAAGCACGGTCCTTGTCAGGTCACTGGATGCGGTCACCGTACTCCCATCATGAGCAGCCCGGTCATGGCCGTCAAAACGCTTACGGTCAAGCACTGGGAGCGTTCCTGTAAAAGCTGCGGGGGTAAATTCCACGTCGAAGCCCACGCCGCACGCATGGCGCCCGATGTTCCGCTCTATGTCGCCCCCTCCGAATACCCGTTCACGGTCTACGAACCCGGAAAAGGGATTGTCTGTCCTCATTGCGGTCATGCTGAACACGTCAATCTCACCAAAGGAAAGAACAAGAAAGTGCAGCTTACGTTACTTGTGCATCCGGAGTGGCTGGCTGGCAGCCCGATGCTGGATGCCGATGGCCATCCTTATGGTGGTTCTGCCCAGGATGATGCCGAGTCAACAGCTCGCTGGAATCAGGAAAGGGCTTCGAAGATCCGGTTGCTTGAGGTTCGGGGCACAGAAACATTTATGGTTGCCGATAAGACCACCGGAATAATGAAAGAAATGGAAGTGATTCCAATAAAAGTCACCTGTCCGGAAACCGGTGTGACGTTTTATACTGATGCGAGAGGCGGTACTGCCGCACTAAAAGAGAAAAAAGGTAAAGTAACAAAGCAGACTGAGCTTGATACTGATGGAAACCCAATAAAAAAAGCGGAAGATTCTACTTTTGCATGTCGTGCTGATGGTCAAAGAAATGATGTGCTGACGGCAATTAAAGCAACAGGCAAAACCGGGCCGATGGCAGCCTATGCGATTCAAGGATATGCTCCAAAACGGAATTCTGACCGGATGCCGTATAATGGTCGTTTTTTTGCTGGTTTTGATGCAAACTTTGCGAATCAATATGATGCCGCAATCGAGGAGTGGGACATCCGAAAGGATACTGATCTTGCCGATTTCTGGCCACGATTAGCGATTCCGTATGGGTTTATGACTGCCGTTGCAAATGGAGACATACGAGAGGGGCATGGATTTACCCATTGGTGGACGATGTTCAATCCACGGCAGCTTCTTATTCATACCCAATTATTAAAGGCGATTGTTACTGTAGAAGATTATGATTGGAAAGTCAGAGAGTATGTATTGGGGGCATTTCAGCAATATTTACGGAATCAGTGTTTGTTGTCAATATGGGATTATGGCGCCGATCAATTAACTCCAGCTTTATCAAATAATAATTTTCACCCAAAATCAACTACAGTCGAAAACTGTGTTTTTGGTAAATTAGGTCGTGGGAATTGGCTGGCATGTGCAAAAGGTCTTGTAGAAACTCTTGATTATCACGAAAAACCATGGGATAACGTAAGCAATAAATGGTTACAGCAAGCATTAAATATTTCAGAAGATTTTCTGTCTGGTAAAACAACAAAAGTTTATTCGGGTGATCATGCTGAGCCTATAACCAATATTCAGATTAGTTGCAATACTTCTACCGATCTCCTGAACGTAGTTGCTGGCAGTATTGATTTGGTGATTACAGACCCTCCGTTCGGTGGCTTGTTGCATTATTCGGAACTATCTGATTTTTTTTATGTATGGCTTAGACTGGTGTTAAAAAACAGATATCACGAATACTTTGGTCCGGAGTATACGCCTAAATCTTTAGAAGCAGTAGCCAACAAAGCACGAGAACAGCAAAACTCTGATCAATATTATAAGAGACTATTAACACAATGCTGGAAAGAAGCTTATCGTATTCTCAAACCAGGCGGCATGTTGGCTTTTACCTTCCATCATAGTGAGGATGAACCTTGGGTCGCCGTGCTGGAGTCTCTGTTTGAAGCTGGGTTCTATCTTGAAGCAACCTATCCTATCCGTTCCGACGAAACCAAAGGCGAAGGTGAGTTTGGCTCAAAAACGATCGAGTACGATATCATCCACGTTTGTCGCAAGCGCATAGAAGAGCCAAATCCAGTGAGTTGGGGCCGGATGCGCCGTGAGGTCATGGCTGATGTTCGGCAGATTCAGGCGATGCTGGAGAACCATGCAAAAGAAGGCCTTCCGGCAGCCGATATACAGGTCATTCGTCGAGGCAAAGCTCTGGAATACTTCTCGCGTCATTATGGGAAAGTCTACGTGGACGATGATCGAACCATCTCGGTCAGGGATGCCTTGCTCGGTATCAACCAGCTCATCGATGAAGATTCCGATAAAGGCAAGGATTTGCCGCCGGTGAATGCCGAACCGATTACCCGCCAGTTCCTGCGGATTTTCAGTAATGCCCCGGAGCTGAAGCGCGATCAGATGCAGAAATTCCTCAAAGGTTCAATTACAACGCCTGATGATTTCGTGCAGCGAGGGTGGTGTTTTGAAAAAAGCAAGGTTTTCATACGAACCAACCCGCTTGATTTTGCCCGTGAATGGTCAGGCAAGCACCGACGCCGCCTCACCTCCGATCTCGATCAAGCCTTGGTGCTTATTGGCGCCTGCTTCGATGGCAGCGGTATCAATGCGGCCGATACCCTCAGAAACGATAATTTCAAGCCGCACGTCGCGCTCAAGCCCCTGCTCGAATGGTCGTATCGCAACGCGCCTGACCAGCCGATCAGTAATGCGGCATCGCGTGCAATCACCATCTTTAATGCATGGAATGCCAGCCGGTCGCCGCTTCCGAAACAAATTTCACTCTTTGGTGAGGAGGATGAAGCATGAGGCAGTTATTCGACACGGTTTGGCAACGGCAAGGTACCAGTTGGATTTGGGATGAAGAGGCCCGTAATCAGCTCTGTTTGGCAACTGAGGTTTGGAGCCTTCGGCAGTTTATGCAGGCTGTCGGCAAATGGCCTGAGGAACTTCCGGGCAATCATGGTCGTACCCTCGTAGTCGCCGGACTTGATGGTTCCCTTGACCTGTTGACTCCTGAGGATGCCGAGTTTTGGCTTGGTGATGCGGTTAAATCTGCTATCCTCTCTTTTCAGGACGAGTACGGAAGCGAAGGAGCGCTCATCTTCTGGCTGCCTTTGGGACGCAATCGTATCGAGGTGCATATTCCTACCGATGAGGTCAAGTGGCTCTGTGAAGCACCCTATCGGGAAAGCAGGCTTGATTTTGGACGTATTCTCTGGGGTCAGGCGAACGAGTACCCGCAGGAAATTATCCTGAAAGAGCGTGATAAATCCGCTGGATTGTTTCACTCGCGAATAACCTGAGGCGGCATTATGGAATCGGAGCTGCAATTTCTGCCCGGTGAACGGATAGTCCATAGTGAATTCGGTCAGGGGGTCATTCTTGAACCGGTTCGGGACGGTTACCTGCGCGCATTCTTCGGTATCGGTGAGCGCCGTGTTCCTGTTGGTTCAATACGTCAGGAACGCTCGCGTCTTGAGCGCATTCTCCGTTCCGTCGATAGTGGTGCTGATCGAGCCCGTAAGGCATGGCTCTCCTATGAAGCACATGCCTTGCCCATCATGGAAAGCGCTTCGGCCCTCACCTCCGCCCGGATTGACCTGTTGCCTCATCAGGTTGTGCTCACGCACCGCATCGCCACCGCATCGCCACGGCGTTTCCTTATTGCCGATGAAGTAGGACTGGGAAAAACCATCGAAACAGCGCTCATTCTCCGCGAACTGGCCAGTCGAGGTGAACTCGATCGTGCGCTCATGGTTGTTCCTGCAGGACTGGTCAACAACTGGCACAGGGAGCTGAACGAGGTCTTTAATCTGGGCTTCGAAGTGTTTGGTTCCGAAGGTGATATTACCGATCGCAAAACAAACGCCTTTGCCAAGCACGACCGACTAATCGCCAGCATTGATACCCTCAAACGTCCGGCACGTATCCGGCGCCTGCTCGATGCCCCTCGTTGGGATCTTGTCGTTTTCGACGAAGCGCATCACCTGTCGGCATCCCGCAACGGTGGAAAGGTCAGAAAAACCGAGAACTATAAGCTCGCAGAAGCTCTCAAAGATCATTCACGGGATCTCTTGCTGCTCTCAGCCACTCCGCACCAGGGCAATCACTTCCAGTTCTGGATGCTGGTCCAACTGATGAATCCCACACTCTTCGCCAACCCCGAAGATATGCTCGGCAATCGCCATCGCCTCAACACGGTTATGTTCCGCCGCTCTAAAGCCGATGCCTGCCAGCCGGATGGCTCGCCACTCTTCGCTCGTCGCTGTGTGCATACCGAATCGTTCCTGATGAATCTCGACGAACGCCGCTTCTATGAAAAGCTGCGCGAATACCTTCAGGACGGCTTCAACCTCGCCCGGCGCCAGGGTAATCAGGGTCGTGCGCTTGGATTTCTCATGGCGATCTTTCAGAAAATTGCTGCCTCCAGCTTTGCTGCGGTTCGCCGTACACTCAAACGGCGCCTGCTGATGTTGACACTGCACGAAGCCCACCTTAGGGATCGGGAACTCGACATCGAGGGGAGGGAACGACTCATCAGTGAAGCACGGGAACTCATCCATGAAGAATTCGCTCTGCCGCATGACAGCATGGGGCGCAGTGAAGCGGACCGGGTGCTTGCCGACCTCAAATATCGCTTGCTCAAAAAGCTCGATAAGGACGCTCTCGAAATGGCCGCAGATCCCTATGGCAGCGAATATGCATCGACGCATGCTGAAGAGGCCGCAGCCGCTGCCGTAAATCTGCATTTGCCGGAAGAACGCCAGCGCATTGTCGAACTTCTCAGCGCTTTTCCGCAACAGCGCGAAACCAAGGCACAAAAACTCCTTGATGGTCTTGGAACACTATGGCGGCAGAACCCCGACGAAAAGATCGTCGTCTTCGCCACCTACCTCGGTTCCGTCGACCTGATAGCCCATGAAATCAACCAGACCTTTCCCGGGCAGGGAGTAGCCGTACTGCGTGGTGGCGACCACGGAGCCAAAGTTGCTGCCGAACGGCGCTTCCGTCAAAAGGACGGCCCCCGTGTCCTCGTCTGCACTGCGGCAGGGAGGGAAGGCATCAACCTCCAGTTCTCCCGTATTCTTTTCAACTTCGACCTGCCCTGGAACCCTATGGACGTGGAACAGCGCATCGGACGCATCCATCGTTACGGTCAGAACTACACCGCCCAGGTGTACAACCTTGTACTTTCCGATACCATCGAAGGCCGGATATACCTCATGCTCGATGAAAAACTCACCGAGATAGCCCGTACTGTCGGCAAAGTTGACGATCAGGGTAACGTCGCCGAAGACCTTCGGACTCAGATTCTTGGTCAACTCTCCGAACGCCTCAACTACGACCGCCTCTATCAGGAAGCGCTCTCCGACCCTGAACTCAAACGAACACAGATAGAACTCGAAGCCGCCATGTCAAACTCCCGGGAAGCCCGGCAGGTCGTTTTCAACCTCTTTCAAGACCTCGATGGTTTCAGCCTTGACGACTACAAACCATTCTCCGATGTCTCCTCAAGTCTTGACCGAATCGTTCGCTTTCTCTCCGCCGCCCTTCTCGAACACCAGCAAAAACTCGTCAGAATCGATGAACAGACCTACGACCTCATCGCAGAAGATGGTAAGCGGCAGGTTCGATTTACACTGAACCGTAATGCCGCCACCGCTCAGGACGATCTCGAACTCCTTGGACTCGATCACCCCATTATCCAATCAGAACTAACCAGATGGCGAACCCTACCACCAGAAGCCATTGGTATAGCAGTTACGGCTGATCTCGATGCCCCGGCTCTCCTTTCGATATGGATCGTTGAAACCACCACAGGTAATGGTGACCGCCGTATTGTCATTCAACCCATAGCCATTACACTCGATGGCATAAGGGTACCCGCCATTGAACGCCAAGGCGATCACTACCTGAATGCCCCACCAGCCCGGCCTTGGCTTTTGCCTGAACAACGCCTTGAAATTTTCTCCCGTCAAGTCGAACCAACCCTACAACGAGAACTTAAACACAAAGGCACCACCAACGGCGACAGCAGCTATTCCGCCGAATTGATCGCCTATGTTGAAATAAGTACAGGGAAGAATCATGGTTAATACCGGTTAAAATATAACGGCAAAACGTCTGATGCCTGGACATATCGTCATCAGGTAAAACGGGTATTCAAGAGACTGAGCAATCCTGTCATAGCCATACAAGGTTGGGGGCTTTAAAAGAAATGATATAACCGTTAATATGTGATGGGACAAGTAAAGCAAATGTGGGAAGAAGCCATGGATCGCGGCTTTGATGTTGATGAGGAGATTGTTGTATGTCCTGATTGTTTCGAAAAAGAATCGCTACAGGATTTCATTAGAAGCCAAGGTGGAAAGTCCCCCTGTATATATTGTGGAACCGTAGACGAAGGTACCTGTATGCTTGATGAGTTGCTGGATCATGCAATGGCTTGCATTAGGACAGAATGGGGAGACCCAAGGGACGAAGGACTACCTTATGAAACAAGAGAAGGTGGATGGCAAGTCGCAGAAGTAATTAACACGCAAGAGTTGTTTGAGCGCGTAGATTTCTATGCAGTGAACGAAGATTTACAAAAAAAAATAAACACCGCCGTAACCAAAATAGATGATGAGTGGTGCGAACGCAGTCCGTATTTACTCAGGAGAGATCAGACCCTTTGGTATGGATGGAAAGAGTTCTCAAGATTCGTTATGCATGAAGCCAGATACGTTTTTTTGAATGCAACTCCAGAGAGTTACGATGATCTATGAGGGCACTCACAAATTTATAAAATTATAAAGCAGCAGAAGCCCTTACCATTTTGTTCACCACCGACAGAATGCAATAATCTCCCAAGCGCAGCACTCCGCTTCGCTCCGTTTGCGCAACCCGCCCGACACCCAGGGAAAACTGACACCCAAACCCAACTGACACAAAAACCCCGCCCAGCCCGATCACTCGCAAATGCAGTACCGTGTACAGCCCTGCACTTGCTCACCTCAACCCGACCGCCAGAGCCATAAACAAACCGCTCAACAGCGCCCGCCAATCGCTCCGTTTGCGCAACCCTGCCGGGCGCGCGGGCCAACTGACGCCTCCCCTACATCCAATCATCATGCAAAACAGGCGCAGAGAAAATAAAGCGAAAACAAAAAGGCCACGGAAACAGTCCAGAGCCTCGTTATCAACCGGGAAAAGCCCAATCCATTGACGCTACATCTTTAAATCAGGGTGTGATTACATGCAATTTTAATTCAACTATTCCGGATAGAACCCAAACCTCTTTTTATCTTTTCCTTTGATTTTTGGTGAGTTGATGAGTTTATTTTTCACAGCAGTCAAATCCACCTCGCATAACTTTCCAATCACAACCCCTGGTCTGTTTTTTATTGCGAGCTCTATTTCTTTTTGCTCTCTAATCACAAATTCTGAACAGTCTACAAAAGAGTCATGATCAAGATATGTTCTTCCTGCTGCCAGAAAAGAGAGATGGAGTTCTTTGAGTTCAGGGGAGTAATTGATCTTCTCATTGATCTCTGAATTGATGTATACAGTTGCGAGGCATAGCCCATCAATATTCTTTCCTACAATAATAAATCGTTTTTCTTTTGGCGGTTTTGTATCCTTGACGTAGAGTTTAAGAACACTCCCAACTTCCAGATTTCTTCTGGCATAATCAGCCTTAAAGACTTCCGGAAAAAATTCACCTAAACTCATTCAAATAAAGCTAAGCGGTTCTCCCGACTCTCTTTGATATACTCAATCATGTCATTCCCGGCACCGCCACACGTTGCAACATCAAGGAGATCTATTTCACTATTGGATACCGCTTTTTGCCATGCCTTATCATGGGATTTCTCTGTTAAATCTGAAAACTTGAGATGGTAATTCTCTTCGATGGATTCGTCAATACATCTCATCTCAGATTCGGACAAATAATCAAGATCAGGGCTCTTTTTTGCCTTTACGGTGTGTTTATTGACTTGTAGTTCAAAGTACGGAGTAAACTGGTCTTTTTGTGAAGTAAAAAGACCCTCGCCCCGTAACGATTTTAAAATATCGTAAGCCATTGACGGTACCGGGCCATTGGCCATGGCGATATAGGTATCATCAGTAATAGCAGAACCATACCTCGACAGATGCTTCTGATCCGCGAAATACAGAATTTTAAATACCTTATGAAAATCACAGATGCCACCTGACTTCTGGATGATATACAATAAGGTATTAACGGTAATGGCAATTTTTTCGGATGGTGAGTTCATGGTTTTAATGTATAAAATTTTTGCATTTCCACACATTTTTTTAAGGCATACGGCTTAACAACCATTTTTACCTCCGATTCCTCACCAGTATAATACCAATATTCTTCGTTTTTCTGCACTTTTGTCAGGACTATCGTTTTGTACTCGATAGTAAAAATAATGTAACCTCATGCGATTTAGTGCACTATCTGACCTTCGATGCAGGCCAACAGACGCAGCCCCGCACACCCTGCCGCTCTTCACCGCCGAAGCCGTCGCCGTCACCATACCCCGCTACGGCATCCGCCTCGTCCGAGAATCCCAAATCATCTACACCAAAAACATCACCGGAGCCGAAATGGTCGTAGACCTCTGCCACACCATCGGCCTGCAAGAACGCGCCAGCGAAGAACTCCACGTCTTCTACCTCAACACCAAAAACGACGTCATCGGCATGGAACTCGTCAGCAAAGGCGCCCTCCTCGCCATCGCAAACGCCATCATGGTCGTCCACAACCACCCATCCGGCAATCCCGAACCCAGCCGCGCCGACAAAGAAGTAACCACCAAACTCATCCAAGCCGGCAACATCCTCGACATCAACCTCCTCGATCACCTCATCATCGGCAACAACCAACACTACAGCTTCTTCGCCAACGGCATCATCCCCAAATAACCCCCAGAACCCAAAAAAGGGCAAGGAACCCCCGTGTCCAAGCCCTCCACCCCCGCATGACGCCCTCCTCTCCGTCCACCACCAAATACAAAAAATCACTTCACAAACAGTGGATTACTCAAAATTCCTGTTTACATTATTCTCATAAAACCCCACAACGTTGTATCTTGTTTCTTTTGTGGGTTACAATTCAAAAATCCGCAGACTATGCGGAGTCCAATTTTTGTTTATGACTCAAAAAAAAATCAATGGATCGCCCCAAACTATTGCGAGACAAAGACCAGTTGGAATTGCGCCTCTCTCAGGTAGATGATGCCCATATTGCTCCCCTGTCACAGTTTGTCCGTCGACTTCGTGAAAGGATGGGGCCCGATGCCGCAATTCCCTATCTTGATCCATGGGATGGAGGCGTTGAAGCAGAAGTTCTCTTTTTGCTTGAAGCCCCAGGCTCAAAGGCGAGAAATTCCGCCCACACCCAAGCCCCTTGTTCGTAAATCGAAATCCGGTAAACAGGGGCACTTTATTAGGGTGCTGGCGTGCTGTTCAATCATTCTTGGATGCGTAGTGTAGTTGTGACTTACCCGACACTCTTTATCCAAGAGCTTCACGCCCTTTTCGAAAACTCTATCTCTCTGATTTTCTCTGCTATTTTATAGCACTTTTGTACATTGATAGAGTAGAGAAGCAAGAGAGCCGGTTAACAAAATCAATGCAAAAATCTTAGAAGATTTCGCTGCATGATAACCACATCTTATTTTAACTTAACGAGAAATCGGCCTGATCGTATAGGCATAAAGGATGAATGGATCTGTTTTGTTGTAGAACACCCTGAGAAGACTGTTGTCCAATCTGATGGCAGAATCAAGAAATGGGCCCATATTCAAGATGCCGGGAAAGTTTTACGTGTCATTTTGCTTGAAGATGGCAAAACCGTTCATAATGCTTTTTTCGATCGATCATACAAGGAGAGCTAACCCATGAAGGTGAAATATTTTGAGGATACCGATACCGCTTATGTTGAATTACTCGATAAACCGGTGTTTGAAACTCGCGAGATTAGTGAAAACATCTTGATTGATGTTGATGAGAAGGGAAATCTTGTCAGTATGACTATTGAGCATGCCAAAGAAAATGCTGGTTTATGGGAATTTTCTTATCAGGAAATCCCTCATCGGGAAACCGCATAAGCCTGTTGCAGTGACTCAATACCTCCTCACCACCCTTTCAACGTATGCCGCTGCTCTCGGCAAATACCTGAAACCGTGCTTATCGCCTGCTTGACAGCCGCATCACTTGCCGATGAAGCGCGCTGCGAGTAATAGGCATAACTCAGCCACTCAAGAAAAGCGGTGCTGCCAACCCTCAGAGTACTATTATCAGCACTCACCGTTACAAAACAACTTCGTGTCGTGTCATCATAAAACAAATCACAACGAGACTTCACCAAAGCAATGAGTTCTGCCGCCGTGTTTTTTTCACTGCCGATTGCTTCGCCCTCTGGTCTGGTAGCGTCATCAAGAGCAGAAAGCAACACACCGCTCGGCTTCTCATTTTTGATCTTCACCCGTAAACGAACCCACTCTTCATCACTCTTCTCACGAATAAACTTCATGGCATGAATGAACTCACTGCCCGCATAAAGTCCCGCATTATCCTTTGCCTTGGCAATCACACGCTCAACAACCGAAACAGAACGCTCAATTTCAGCTCGCTGCCCATCCGCATCATTCTCTGAATGGTGAACGTAATGAACATGGTGAACGTTATTCGAGAGTTTTTCATCCGCAGAGAAATATAAGCGCATTGACTCAGGAAGCTCCTTGTAGAACTCCTCATGTAGCCAGCAGATAAACCGTTGTGATGCGGCGTCCTGAAGCGTTCCGGCAGCATACCTCGCATCAATCTCTCGCTGTACCCTGATATGTGCAGCCGCTTCCATCTGCAGATTCCGTCTCTCTCCGTCCTGGTCGAACCGGTTCTCAAGAGCCAGTTCAATATCCCGTGGCCGGGTGTTATGTCCCTCTATGAGATTCGAATAATAGCAGTTCATTACTCTTACAAGATCAGCAAGACTTGCTGCTGATTTAGGGTGCAGGCGATTACCAAGCCGCTCGGAAGCTGCAGATAGTGCAGCAATCAGGTCAACAAGCTCGGGCGCCAATGCCTCAGGCAGGCAAGGTTCAAGGCGGTGCGGTATCTCAAATATCGTAATATTGCCGATTATTCAATTCCGTTTACCCTTGTATCAAAATAATTTAAAAAGAATAATCTGTAATTCTTGCCGATTACTTTGCCGATCTTCTTCTAAGCCTCCGTTTTTATCCGCTGCTTAATCGGTTTTGCAGAGCACCCTTTACATCCACCTTCAAGCTGTCAAGAAAATCACTCCACGCCTGCATCATTCTGATTCTTTCCTCCAAATGCTTGGCTCGATTATAAGCGTTTCCCAACCGATCAGGGACAACATGCCCTAATTGCGCCTCTATTGCCCGTTACGGCTTGCCTTCTCCTTCAGGGTCAATTTTGTTGCCTCAATGGGTAATTGCCAAACAGCTTTCTCAAGATCAACATCCCGCCACATCGCATGACGCAACTCACCTGGCCGAACAAAAAGCATCGGAGCAAGCTTCAATGCACAGATCACCACAAAAGAACCAGCATAGCCATCAATATCACGCAAGAGCATCCCCCAACTTATCAGGCTCCAAAATAGCCGCCATATTCCTCTTTATAGGCTGTTTAAGCGCCTTACCTAACCCCGCAAGCCGGATTATTCACCACATCAGGAATACTGCTCACTATCGAAAAAGTAAAGACCTGCCCGATAATAGTTTTGATACGGTGTGCCGTTTCAAAAGCTTGGCGCGCCTCAACCAATCGCAGAGCATAGCTCTTGCATCCTGCCGCCTCTCTCTCGCATCATGCAGGCTCATTGCAGGATACGCCCCAAATGACATCAGAACCACCTTGCCTTGAAAGGTATACTTAAATCGCCATAGCTTCGAAGCAGGCAATAGCTTACCGTTTGTATACTTTTTCTCCGGCACATAAAGAAACAAACCATCACCATCAAAGAAAGTTTGCGAAAGTACGGAATCAGGTATATCTCTGTGGACTGCTTGAGAAGCCAGAAACACAAAAGCCCTTGTAAAACAAGGGCTTAAGGACTTAATGGGATATTAAAAAACCTTTCTTTTGTGGAGATGGCGGGAGTCGATTATAGCTTATTTTAAAGGCTAAAAATGGCATCAATTACAAAACTATACCCAAGAGTATACTAAAAACAACAAACTCACCTCAATTCTGTAGAGAATCCGGCTTATCTGGAGGCTTCACCTTTTCCTTGGCACGCACAAGAAATCAATAAAAATATAATCTATTGCTGCCTTACATCCTGAACAATTATTCCCTGCTGGAGTGAAAACTCTCAAACAATGTTCACTATGTTCATTAATGCTGCCACCACTGATTGGCTCAGGGATCGCGGCCTGTGTCGACGGCTTCCAAAACGTTACCGGGTACCGATCAAGAACCCGCCACCCTGTAGCGGTAATCTCAGGAGCCCGGTTCTTTTCGTCACCCATAAACAGGTAATACGCCTCCGCCTCGGCCTCCTTTGCCGCTCGAATTGAAACGCGACGTTGAAACTACCAGGGAATACAAACCTGAAAACACTCAGTGAAATGCCGGGTCATAAAAATTTAGAGACAACAGTGATTTATGCCCATGTGATTTATGCAACAAAAAGAACCGCTGCAAATCTTATCACTATTGATATCGGTGAAGAGAAAGAAATAGCAAAATAGAATAAAAAAAGTTGTGAGTATTGGAAAGGATTTTATACTTTCTTTTCACGGCTTTTTCTTAATGAAAATTTTGCCTGCATGCTCACTCCCTCTTCCTCTGATAACCATCTCCTCGTTATGGAAGATATTTTACGCTTCTATATCGAAAACCATCCTGACGGACTTGAGACATGCAAACCCTTTCTTGTTGATATGCAGGAGCTTATTGAAGAGTATCAAGCCCTATTGACTCTGTTTTATGAACAAAGTCAACGACAGGCCGTTCTTATTCACTGGCTGGTAAGTAGTTGCAGTATCTGAGCCTGACGGGGGCTTGCAATACTGGTTGTGGCGCCTGGATATTCAGTCTCTTTTTTGGGCTGGATTGTTGTCGTTGACCATTTTACCAAGTGCTGCAAATTCGCTTGACAACTGTGCAAGGCGGTACTGCATATCCTCAAATCTTCTTCTGATATCGGCACTCATGTCGGTATTTACTTTCTGTTTTCCGTCGATAATGTAGTCGATATCCAATCCTGCATCTGCAAGTTTTTTGCTTAGTGTCATCCCGATTTCACTGCTGCCGGTCAAATATGGCCGAAAGTATGAGCCGCTTTGCACCCCTATGGCTGCGGCGGCTTTTTTAAGGCTGCCATATTTCCGGCCTATCTCTTCCTCAAGCCGGCCACCCATTGTAGCTTTATCACCTTTCATTTCTTTTTTGTCTTTTTTGTCTTTTATTTTAAAATAAAGAATAAGATTGAGTAAAATAAATAAAACGCTTTTACTACATCAATGAATAAATATAAAAAAAAATGAACAAAGATATAGAAAAGACTATTGAGCCTACGTTTGAGCAGCTTCCGGCTATGGTTGCCGAGCTTTCGCGTAAGTTCGATGCGTTTCTCCAGCGCCCTGAATAAGTTGAAGTCGCGGCGGCGGCTCCGATGGGTGTTGCCCCCTGTGCCGCATTCCTTTCTGATATCGAGGGTCGGGAGGTTACGGTTGGCGCGGTTTATAATCGCGTGCATAAAGGTCGGCTGCCTTACCGCAAGAACGGGGCCAGGCTCTATTTTTTGCGTGAGGATATTCTTGAGTTTATCCGCACGCCGAAGAAGCCTCGGGTGCAGTTTCATGAGGTGATGAAATCTTATTGAACAATAATCAACGACGATGGAGAAGGCCATGAACAAAGCTGATGAACTGGTCATGATGGAGGTGCAGTGCTTTCTGACTGAAGACGAAAAGATTGACAGGGGCGGAGATCTTGCCGGTCATGTGCGGATGGTCGAATTGCTTACCGGTGAGAAGAAGGAGAAAGTGGCTGCCTATAAAACGAAGATTGACGCTCACACTCTTGATGCTGTCCATCTTTCTGCAGCTCTCCAGAATGGCTATGAATACCGTTCCGTGGAGTGCCGGAGGGTCATAAACTTCCAACTGCGCATCGTGGATTTTGTGCGTGTTGATACGGGTGAGTTGGTGTTGTCGCGCCCGATGGATATCGGAGAGGCCCAAGAGAGCATGTTGACAGGGAAAGCGCGCGAGTAGAGATGAGGATAGGATGAGCGAGGGATTTATAAAACTGTACCGGTGCCTGATGGAGTGGGAGTGGTACCATGATTCGCACATGGTGCATCTCTTTCTGCATCTGCTTTTGACGGCCAACCACAAGCCTCTTCGGTGGAAAGGGATGACGGTTGAAAGGGGTCAGCTTATTACCGGAAGGCTGGCATTATCTGAAGCAACGGGCATATCGGAGCGAACGTGTCGCACTTGTCTGGAACGACTCAAATCGACCGGCAGTTTGACCATCAAAACGACCAACAAATACAGTTTAATAACGATAAATAATTACAACAGTTATCAAGAGCTGGTCAATCAGGCTGACCAGCAGAACGACCAGCAAAACGCCAACAAACGACCAGCGACTGACCAACAACTGACCACAAACAAGAATGATAAGAATGTAAAGAAGGAAGAAAGAGAGAGTGAAGAGAGAATGAACGAGGATAACACACCCGCCTATGCAGAGGAAAGCGCACCTGAATACGGTTCCAGGCCAAAGCGTGCAAGGAGCCGCAAGAGCCGGCAGAAACCTGATTTTTCGGAAGGTAAGGTTTTTAAAAACCCCGGTTTCTTCCCGGCCTTTTGTGCCGGTCAATGGTTTGACTGGTGCAGGAACAAAAAGGCTCCCTATCGGACACAGGAGGTTGCGGAAGAGGCGCTTTGCTACCTCTACGAGTTGAGCAAGGGAGATGAAGCGCTGGCGGCTGAAGCGTTGCGTATTGCCAGAATATCGGACTGGCAAAGTTTTCACTGGCATTTTAAACATCTCAATAAAAATGACCATGACAACCATCAACCAATCAATGGCCAAAGCCATCACGGGGCTGACAATCTCCGTTGGCTTGAATCCCATGCTTGACGGTGCCGTGCGGACGCTTGGCGGTGATTACCGTGCTGCAAAAAAAATGGCTGGCAAGCTTACGACACGGGCGTCAACGCTTGAGATCGAGCGGGCCGTCAGGACGCTGCAGGTCATGAAGTGCAAGACCTATGCCAAGGCGCTGGAGAAGGAGAACGGGCGCGTTCCCGGCGGCATTGTTGACCTGGGCATTACGCAGATGCTTTACGCCATGCGGATCACCATGGCAGAGCTTGATGGCTGGTACAGTACCGCTGAGCAAACCAAGTTTCAGCACACGCTCTTCTCTCCCCTGCCGGAAAAGGCCGATGCCCGGCAGATCCTTGACGACCTGCGCCTGAAGATGTTCTCGAAGCATGCTGCTGCCCGGGAGCTGCTGCGCCTTGAAGAGGAGAACAAGGCGCTCCCCGAGCATAAACGCCTGAGTGCCGCATCGTTGCGTGCGGCCATTGGTGTTGGCATGTGGTCGCTGTTTTTTGAGGAGCACAAGCAGGAGGCTTTTCTGCTGCTGCAATGGCCAGAGCTGCCGCTGGCTGGACGGCTGGACTATTTCAACAGCCTGGCAGCCGAAGAGCAGCAGCGCATCTGGCAGGAAAAAACGGCGGAGGCACGCGAAAAAGCGACGCGGGCGCTGTTTGAACGGCAATACCAAAACCATGCAAAAATGGACGAATTGGACACCTATAAAAAAGGAAGCGATCATGAGCGTAGCGCTGTTTAAAAACGGGAGTGCTCTGGATGCTGAGATAACCGATGTTGAGAGCGGTTTATCAGGGCATGTATTATTTTTGCTCTTTTTTATTTATTTTTACTTCATGAAGCTTGATACCTACCACATAAAAAAGGTCCTGGGCTATATCAGCGAGGGGTTGCCGAAAGAGAAGGCCTGTACCATTGCCGGTATCAGCAAGTCGGCCTTTTACCTCTGGTATAATCAGGGTAAAGAGGAAAGGGTATCGAGAGTTTGCAGCGTGAGCTGTATGAAGGGGTGCCGGTGGCTGAAATTGAGTGTGAGCTGTGGCACCTGCGCGTCATCAAGGCGGCGGCGAAGAAGCATTGGCAGGCAAGCGGCTGGTATCTTGAGCGGAGACGCGGTTATGGGCAGCACTCCGAGGCACCGGGTGATGAGGAGAGTCCCTATGTGTTAATATAGATGGTGCGACGTGAGGTCGTGGAATTGAATTGTTCTTTGCAGAACCAACTGTGCCGTCAGTTGGCCCCACCGACACATGCAGAATGAGTAATCACCCTGTGTGAAGCAGTCGGGAAACGTACCCGCAGGGGACTGTAGGCGAACCCGTGAGGGAATGCTGAATCTGCCAGTAGCAGGCGGAGAGGGTCAAGGGGCAGGGTGACATGGCTAACGTAAGTGAATCATCAATAAACGCCGTAAATAACAACAAGCGAAAACTACTGATACGCTTGAACCAAAAGGTAAGCGGGTAAGGTAAATTCATCGTCTATGAGTTTACACGGTCAACAATTCCCGCCGGTGAAAAGATGGAGCCTAACTCATTCTCATATTCATTACACGAAACACGGTAAGCCCATAGCTTTGCCCGATTTTCGGGTAATCGAACCGTAAGGAACGACCATGAAGCTGTGGGTAAAGGATTAAGGAGAAAGCGAACGCCGCCCTATAATGGGGTGGATAGGGGTTGCAACATCATCCCCAGTGAAAACGGGCAAACTTCCTTATGGTCTTTCGTCACAAGAGAGTATGTAGAACTTTATTAACGGAAGGAAAGCAAATGGTGCGACGTGAAGTCGCGGAACTGAACTGTTATTTGAACCAACTGTGCCGTCAGTTGCCCACACTGGTACATGCAGGCAGAGTAATCCGCCTGTGTGAAGCTACCGGAAACGTACCCG
>Ga0118677_10000964_pt2 | contig 26110 bp, 22 predicted proteins | sample AliMusrvi5mmetaG_FD_86154 | JGI IMG/M metagenome (GOLD analysis project Ga0118677, IMG submission 86154)
TTATCCGGTTAGATATCTACAAAAACTACATAGATGGGTACAAGATAATAAATGTAAACTTAGGACCATCATATCCGGAAAAAAAACCGTCCGTTATGCCTGATAATCCCTTGACGTGCATCAGTTGGTGTCTGAAGTGCGGAGTGTGGAGGGCGCAGTCCGGAGTGTGCAGTGTGGAGTGTGCAGTGCGGAGTAAAGGCTATTTGTCCTTCAGGAACTCTTCTTCCGTGGTCAGTGTTATCTCCTTTTTGCCTGCTTTCGCCAGTTGTTCATTCAATCCCGGCAGTTCTTTGTTCTGAAAACCGGCAAGAACAGAGTTGATCCTGTTCACTTCTTTGGTAAGGGATTCCAGTCCGTTCAGCTGCGAGTCGGTCGGTCGTCCCTTATAGCTCATAACGGAGCCATAAATAAAGCCGATCTTGTCTCTCAGACGTTCTTCACCCACCACTTTTCCCTCTTTTACCACGACCATTTTCAGGTGAAGACTGTCCATCTGCATCCCTGTTTCATGCAGTTTGCGCGACAGTTGCTTTGAAACGCTATTCGAGCGCTCTGATACGGCATCGCGGACAGAGATGGCCTGGCGATCAAGAAATGCAAGTTTTTCAAGAAGGTGATATGCTTTCATGATGGCATCCTGGCGGGTTTCAAGGTCCGAAACCGAATAACGCGAAGCCGGATCAAAGGCCAGTCTGAGCGTTGATTCATATACCGCTGATCCCTTATGGAGTTTTACTGTGTATTCTCCTGCCGGATAATTTGGTCCGGACATTGAGTATCCATCAATCTGAGGGGAGACCGGCACCTTAGGCGGTTTCATCCGGATCGTCCAGTAAATAACATTGATCCCCTTTCGGGTTCCGGCAGGAAGCTTCTGGATCATTTTGTTATCCTTGTCAAAAACTTCAAGATACATTTCTCCGAATACATGTCTTTTTTTCTGGAAATAAACGATCGGTGCAGCTTCCCTTGGCTCTTCGCCGGAGTATTCATCGTCGCCGTTCCACCCCTGACCGGGATAACCATCCCGTATAATGTAATCCTTCGCTTTCAGGAATTTCAGATCAGAACCAAGCACCTCATCCGAGAGCTGGCGCAGGGGGCCGGGATCATCAATGATCATGATGCCCCTGCCGTGAGTAGCAATAATAAGTGAATGGTCACGGGGATGTATAAGCATATCCATCACCGGCACATTTGGAAGGTTCCCCGTAAAATGCGACCAGTTAATTCCGTTGTTGACTGAAATATAGAGTCCGGCTTCCGTACCAAGAAACAGGAGGTCGGGATTCAGCAGGTCCTCTTTTATTACATGACAATAGGCTTTTATTGAAGTGTCTGCAATCAATTTCCAGGTCTTACCGAGGTCCCCGCTGGTATATACATACGGTGTTTTATCCCCTGTACGGTGACCGTCGAAGGTCACATAAACCCGGCTCCTGTCAAACCGGCCCGGTTCCACATAAGAACACCATGTTGCCGGAGGAAGCCCGGGAATGTTCTTTACCACGTTGGTCCATGATTTTCCCCCATCGGTTGTCAGCTGGAGATTCCCGTCATCTGTTCCAACCCATAGAACCAGGCTGTCGAGCAGTGATTCATTCATGGTATAAATGGTACAATGATTTTCTGCCGATGAATTGTCACCTGTCAACCCCCCGGAGTTTTCCTGTGTCTGCTTTTTAGGGTCATCTGTGGTCAGATCAGGAGATATCCGGATCCAGCTGTCACCACGGTTGGTTGTTTTGTAAAGATATTGAGCGCCTGTATAGAAACTATTGCTGACAGGGCTGAAGATCAGGGGTGCATTCCAGTTGAAGCGAAGGTCTTTCGTTCCATCGTCCTTGAATGGCATCAATGATTTATATTCGCCGGTTTTCTTGTAATAGCGCGCGATTTTCCCGCCCTGAAACTGCCAGTAAATAATGGAAGAATCACGTTTGTCGCAGTAAACATAAAAACCATCGCCGCCACCCGCATTTTTCCAGTCGGAATTTGACAGACCACCTGCAGCACGGGATGGGGCATACCATGATCCGTTGTCCTGCAGTCCCCCGTATACATTATAAGGGTCGGCCATATCTGCGCTCACATGGTAAAACTGGGAAACCGGCAGGTTGCGGAGAAACCGCCAGGTATTTCCCTTGTCCATTGAGAAATAAACCCCGCCATCAGTACCCATGTAAATAAAGTCATTGTCCTTCCTGCTGATGTAGAGAACATGGCAATCGCTATGATAGTTTCCCCCTTCAACGGCTGCAGAACTGAATGTTTTTCCGCCATCCATACTTTTATTAATACCGAATCCCGGTTTATAAACAATGTTTGTGTCAACAGGGTCGGTTATCAGGTTAGAAAAATAAAATGGTCTGTCGTTGACTGCCTGGCATTCTGTGATTTTGGTCCAGTTCAGGCCTTTATCGCCTGAACGCAGCAGGGCTGTATTCTTCGCCTCAACAACAGCATACACAATATCAGGCTTTACAGGCGATACTGAGATCGCTACCCGCCCAAGTACTCCATCAGGCATACCCTGTGTGATCTTTGTCCAGGTACTGCCCCCGTCGGCGGAACGGAAAAGACCACTGCCCTTGCCGCCTGAACTGAAGGCCCATGGATAGCGCCTGAATTCCCACATTCCGGCATAGAGAATATCCGGGTTTTGTTTGTCGATGGCCACATCGCAGCAACCTGTGTTCTCATCCGCATAGAGCAGTTTAATCCATGTTTTACCTCCATCGGTGGTTTTGTACAGCCCCCTGTCAGGGCTTGGATTCCAGAGATTCCCCAATACTGCGACAAAAATAATATCCGGATTTTTCGGATGGATAATGATCTTCGCAATCCTTTCGGATTTTTCAAGACCCATCTTTTTCCATGTTTCCCCGCCATTGGTGGTTTTGTAGATCCCGTCGCCGACAGAGGTGGAATTTCTGACCCAAACTTCGCCGGTTCCAACCCAGACAGTATCCGGATGGTCCTGGTCAATTGCAATGGAGCCGATCGATTGGTTGTACTTGTCAAAAACGGGTTTGAAGGTCGTTCCCCAGTTCTTTGATTTCCATAAGCCTCCGCTGGCTGCACCGACATATACCGTTGCAGGGTTTTTATCAACTGCATCGATCGCTGAGATACGTCCGCTCATCGAAGCCGGACCGATCTGCCTTACTGCTATATCGCCAAAAGTGTTCTCATCGATCGTAAGGCTTTTTTGCGGGTAAGCAAAGCCGGCAAAAAAAAGGAGCAGTGAAGAAATGAAAAATGCTGTTTTTTTGTTCATGATCTCCGGTTGTTGGTGAATGGAACTACTTTTTCTTTGCCGGCCGGACAAACAGGCTGTCGTTTACCTCCTTATCGATCTCGTATTTGTCGATCACAAGATGTGAAACAGTCTGGCCTTTGAATTTGTTTTCGAAAGCAAAGGGCATCATCGCACCGTTCACCTCTTTATAGTTGCCGGGGTAAGTTTCGCTTTCCGACTCATTCCCCTGGATCTTTGAAACAGAAGCAACTTTAAGTGGTACAAAATTTTCTGCATCGATGAAATAGGTTTCAACATTTTCATCTGCAAGAATTACTTTAATCTTATAAACAGATGTTCCGTCCATATCTTCCCTGCCGATCAGTTCAGCCTTATGTCCTTTCTCTTTCCAGTTGTAGAGAGATCCCTCTATATCTCCCTGCTCTTTCATTGTTTTTACCTCATCAGGTGTCATATCCTGTGGGTCAGTAGAGCCCGACCAGGGTACAACACTCCATCCGGCTTGTCCATCAAAAGCCTGAATCATTTTACTTCCCTGGAGTTCAAATTCAACCCGTATTTTACCGGGCCGTTTCGTTGTGATGGTGATGGGGAACTCCATGCCATTCGAAGTTGTTTTACAGCTCATCGTGATGGTTTTCCAGTCTTTAATATGTTCTGTTCCTATTGCCTGGTAATATTTTGACAGGACATCATCAAGTTTCAGCTCCTGCGTTTTTCCTGAAAAGGAAAGCAAACAGACCAGGAATATTGCAGCCGGGATTATCTTTTTCATGACTTCAGTGTTATTGGGTTGGTGATAAAATGATTTGATTATGCGAATATAAAAATACTAATAAACAATACTCTCGGGGTGATTGTTTTAACAAAAACATCCATTACAATATAAAGGCGTGGGTCATTGAATACACAAGAATCCTCCGCCTTTATTTCAGGGAAAATTGTTTAGATGGAAGGAACCACGGATCCGGACAGTACAATTTATTTCACCGTTTTATTAACCTTGATTCTATGCGGCTCAGCACCTCATTCCGGTAGTTTTTACTCAGGGGAAGGCTTGCCGAACTGGTGATCACCTCCGTGCCGTCGATTGTTTGAATAGCGGCAATTGCAACCAGGAAGGATTTATGGATACGGATAAAGAGCTGCGAGGGAAGCTGTTCTTCTATGCCTGAAAATGTCAGATAGGTAATGTATTTCTTCTGCCGTGTGTGGATAATAACGTAGTTTGCCATAGCTTCAATGAAGATCACATCCGCCATTACTATTTTTTCGATCTTTCCATTGCATTTAATGAAAAAGAAGTCCTGAGTAATACTGAGATCCTTGCTTTTTGCATGAAGATAGTTTTGCGCTTTCTCCACGGCCTTTAAAAAACGGGGAAAGGAAATTGGCTTGAGCAGGTAATCCACCACATCGAGTTCAAAACCTTCAATCGCATATTCAGAATACGCAGTCGTGAAGATAATGAGTGGTGGATTGGCAAGGGCTTTTACAAATTCGATACCTGTAAGTTTGGGCATCTGGATATCCAGAAAAACCAGGTCAATTTCCCCCTTCTGAAGCCAGCCGGCTGCTTCTGCGGCATTCTTGCATTGTGCAACCGGGTTCAGGTAATCCAGCTGTCTGATGTACTCCAGGATGCCTTCACGGGCGATAGGCTCATCATCCACAACAAGACAATTAATCATGGTATTGTATCTTAAGGGTTGTTTCGTAGGTAATATCGTCGTGCTTCCGGGTTATAGAATGCTTCCCGGGATACAATAAATCCAGCCTGCGTTCCAGATTCTTCAGCCCGAGGCCACTCGAATTGCCATGCCGTTCAAAAAGGGTCAGGGGATTATAGGTATTGACAACATTTACCACAAACTGAGAACCCGGCTCCCATGCAATGGTGATGAAAAGTTTGTTTTGCGACGGTTCTTTATAATTGGAGATATGTTTGAAAGCGTTTTCGACCAGCGGCAGGATTAAAAGAGGCGCTATTTTAAATGTACCGGTATCCCCGGGAAGCTTCAGTTGCAGATCCGTACCGGTCTCCATCCTGAGCCTCTGAACAGCAACGTAGTTTTCAATATAAGCCAGTTCCCTCGAAATGTCTATCATGTCGCTGGTGCATTCATAAAGCTGGTAGCGGAGCATCTCTGAAAGCTTTTCCACTGAGTTGCGGGCTTCGCGGTTCTCTTTATTTATCTGAAAGTAGATCGTATTAAGCACATTGAAAAGAAAATGAGGGTTGACCTGGGCCCGGAGAAAAGCCAGCTCTGTACTTATCTTTTCGTTTTCCACTTCATGCAGTTGTTGCTCCATACCAAAGCGGTCCGCAATGATCTGTATAGCGCCACTTATTGCGATCACAATGCAATTGATGATAAAAAAAGCCGAAAAAAGGGTCTGGATAATTCCGGCGTTTGAAAATATTGAGTTTCTGCTTAATTCATAATAAAAAGCACCTGCAACCAGATAGGTGATCAGGGTATTGGCAAAAGCAATCAGCAAAAGGAAACTGATAAATTTTCCGATCCGCTTATTATAGAGATATCGTGGAACAAGTACCTTGGAGGAGATGTAGGCAGGAATAGCCGTAAACCCTGTGACCGTCAGCGTGGCCAGAAACTGCTTGAAAAATGACCCATGGTAATCATAGATAAGGTACAATGCGAACAGGGTGAGGAACAGCCACAAAAAAAGATTGATACCGAGTTTGGCTATCTTAAATTTTCTGCTCATAAAAGCGGCCATTAAAACAACTGCAATTTACTGCAATTTCAGGCAGAATGATTTTTAGTACGTCAAGTATATCGGATCTGTTATCCTGCAATTCCATCCTGTTGTGTAAATCATAAACAACCGATCATTTTATGCAATTAAATTTACAATAATAAACAGAATTTGCCACGACTACTGAGGATATGGGAACTGCAGATTCTTTATTGACAAAGGAAGATCAAACACCAACCACAAAATATTTCCTAAACTGAAATGCCATGAAAAACAATAAGTATCTCCTCTTTCTCCCTCTTATCATCATTGGATTTGCACTCATCTTTTCCGGCTGCTCCAAGAAAGATGATTCCACCAACATCCAACCAGCCGGCGAAACGGTAACAGACATTGATGGCAATATTTATCACACGGTAACGATCGGCAAACAGGTCTGGATGGTCGAAAACCTCAAGACCACCAAATACCGCAACGGTAAACCGATCACCCCGGTTTCAGACAGTCTGCAATGGTCCACCCATGCGTCAGAAGGGTATTGCAACTATCGCAACAATGCATCAAATGTTCCTGTTTATGGTCACCTTTACAACTGGTATGCCGTTATCGATACGAATAAGATCGCCCCGGCGGGATGGCATGTACCTGCTGACAGTGAATGGACGACCCTTGCAAATTACCTGGGATCCGGTGCCGGCGGAAAACTGAAGGCAACAGGCACAACCTTTTGGAGCAGTCCGAATGCAAGTGCAACAAATTCCACAGGTTTTACCGGGCTGCCTGGCGGTGACCGCAGCTATACAGGTGAATTCCATTATATGGGCACGTATGGCTGTTTCTGGTGCACTACAGAATCATCGGCAACGGATGCCCCTGAGCATGTTTTGTCCTGCAACAGCGGAAACCTTCTCCGGCTGGATATTTCCAAAGGATTAGGAATGTCTGTGCGCTGTATTAAGGATTGAGTTTGTACCTTTCGGCTGAAAAACAATTCCTTGAATTGAGAAAAACAGCCCGTCGATGATCATCCTTGAAAAACCCTATGTTTCTGAATTTCTTCAGCAGACTGTCGCAGACCTTCAGGTCCCGGTTCTTGAAACAGCGTTCTCGAAAAGCCTGGAACTTGCCGGAAGAATGAATTTAATGGACAGCAGTGATTTTTTTGCGGCACTTCAGAGCAAGCAGAACCCGCTGCTTTACAGCAATTCGGAAAACTCCCTGGAGCTTTTGAATCAATATGGTCCGGATCTAAAAGTGACCAAAACTGTTAACTATTTTAAAGACAAATCAAAGCTCAGGGAAATATTCTCTTCCCTTAACCCGCAGGTCTGGTATCTTAAACGATCCCTGGAAGAACTTGACAAGATGGATGTTTCCGCTCTTCAGAAACCTTTTGTAATTAAGCCCGTCAGGGGCTTTGCCAGTATCGGAATCCATGCTGTTCATAGTGATGCGCAGTGGGTCAGTGCTCTTGAGGCAATAAAAAAAGAGGTGAAACTGATGCAGCATGTATTTCCGGATGCTGTCGTCAGCCTGGATGAGTTCCTGATCGAACAGTATATCGATGGCACTGAAATTGCAATTGACGCCTATTTTAATTCACAAGGGGAGGCGGTTATCCTCAATGTTCTGACCCACCTTTTCGGCTCAGATTCGGATATGAGCGACCGGCTCTATTTGACCTCTGATGAAATTGTTCAGAAATACCATGGCCCTGTTATGCATTACCTGGAGGAGATCGCACGCCTTAGAGACCTGCGGAACTTCCCTTTCCATCTGGAAATGCGGCAGGATGCCGGCGGAACCTTTGTTCCGATCGAGATAAATCCCATGCGGTTTATGGGATTCTGTGTTGCGGATGTGGAATATTATTTTTACGGGATCAATCCCTATGAATATTATTTCCGCCAGATTAAGCCAGACTGGGATAATATACTTGCATCCCGCGGTGACAGTCTGTACGGCATGTTCGGGATCGACATCCCGAAACACCTTGATAAAAGCAAAATCCGGTTCAATTATGAAAAATTCATAACCCGCTTCTCAAAAGTACTGCATCATGTAAAAATGGACTATACAACGCTGCCCGTGGCGATCTATCTTTTTGCCGAAGTGCCCAAAAGCCGGTTCTCTGAATTTGAGGCGATCCTTTACTCGGACCTGATGGAATTTATTGAGAAACGAGAATAGAATTCATCAATTCAGGAATGCAGGAATTAAAGGGTTCCTTACCTTTGCACTTCTGAAATAAACTGATTTCCAACTTTAATGCCGTTAACTTCATCTTAATGAAAAAAACAACTGCCTTTTTTCCGGTTTTATTCCTTTGCGGAATATTGCTTCTTTTATCGAAGCCTGTCCTTTCTCAGACAGATGCTGAAGGAAGTAAAGATCCCGCCCTGTTTACGAGGATGCCGGGCTATCATATTTACAGATATGATGATCTCCAATTCGATCAGTATGAATTTAAGATCAGTAGTGAGAAAACCCAGGTTGTGGAGGGGCATTCATTGTTCATCATTTATGACCTGAATGATAATATTGAGGCTCCTTCTCCCTTGCAGATCGGCCGGAATTACATTAACGCGGCCAAATCAGTCGGGGGTCAGCTGGTTTATGAATTTCATGACCCGGGAGAAGATGTGGTGGTGAAGGTGGTGAAAAACAATATGGAGACCTGGGCCTACATTACAGCCAACGGAAACGGATCCTATTCCATTCACCTGATCGAAAAACAGTCTATGAACCAGGATGTGGTGGCCGATGCCTCTTCCATGGATAAAAGCATCCGTGAAACCGGAAAAGCTGCATTATATGGCATCTGGTTCGATACAGGAAAATCGGAACTGAAACCTGCATCAGAAGAGGCACTTAAGGAGATATCAAAACTGCTGAAAAATAATTCCGCGCTTAAAATTTACGTGGTCGGACATACCGACAACGTCGGAACGCTGGAGTCAAACATGAAACTATCACAGGACAGGGCTGCAGCTGTTGTGAATGCCCTGACTGTAACCTATGGCATCGCTGCTGCCCGATTGAAAGCATGTGGAGACGGCCCCACAGCACCGGTTGCCACCAACGATACCGAAGCAGGCCGGGCACTCAACCGGCGGGTGGAGCTGGTTAAACAGTAATCCGGAACCTTGTTCTCCGGATTTGAACCGCACACATTTCTATGATAAGTGAAGCCTGCCCTAACTCTGCGACCGGAGAAATTTCCTTTTCAAAATAACGAAAAATACCAGGTAAAAGATGAGGGGCGAGACCAGATTAAGCAGGATCATTGCAACAAACCCGTTGCCATAAATGAATAGGACCGAGAAGAACAGAAAAACCGTATTTGCAAAAACGGCTTTTGAGAGTGCGCTTGCCCGGATAGCGGCAATGCTCTCATTTTCTGCTTTTTCTTTTGAAAAGGCTATGAAGAAAAAACCGGTGAGGAGGGCAAGCATGATCAGTTCATCCGTGATATTTGTTGTGATGATGGCAAACACCTTTGTTTCAAGAAAAGAGGAGAAAACGGCAAAGACCGGAACCATGAACACCAGGTTATACAGAACATAGAAAACCAGGGCGATCGTGCCGCACAGAACCAGGAAGGCCCCGATCCATTTAAACTTATAGGGAAACAGGCAGTTATTCATAGGCTCCGGGAGATCCGTTTATTTACTGTTGGCTGTGGTGCAATAAACCGGCAGGGAGATTGTGGATCCGTCGGTTAAATTATACGTTACCCCAACCAGCCCGAACTTATGGTTCGCCCAATAGGTGATTTTACTGATTCCTACACTTTTGAAACCGGGAGTGGGTTCTTCGATCTGCATCACCTTGATCATCAGCCCTCCATACCAGTAATCATCGGTAGTGGATTTGCTGATCACGGTCCGTGTCCTTCCCGTGGAACCAACCGTATATTTATCGCCGACAGCTGAACCATATTTTACAAGGATCCCCTCTCCGTCCTTAACATAACTCTGAATTCCTTCCAAGGTCTGTTTAAATTGGAAGTTGGATACGGAGATGGTATCTCCGCTGATCTTGTATGCCGGGTAATTGGAAAGGATATTCTTTATGACTGAATTCTGAACGACCGCTTTGCCCGAATAGGAAGATATCCCCCCGGAGAGTGCATCTACCTTTCCTGAAAAGCCACTGATGCCGGAAACAGGCAGCGATGATGAACTCAGGGTTGTTCCAACCACACCCATAGGAGATGGATCGCCCCCCAGCTCGGAACTGTCTGTCAAAGATGAATCCTTTTTACAAGATTGAAACAAAACAACAACCAATACAACGATCAAAATCAGATACCTGTTTTTCATATGCTTCAGTTTTAAGTGTTTGGATTCCGTGAAATGCTAAGCATTTCCAGGCCTGTCACATCCTGCTGTTACAAATATAACGAATAAATCAAAAAAGCAAGAACTATCTCGCACCATCCTCCCAGCCCCCTTCTCCATTCGGGGCGGGGCAGTCCACAATAGCGCGCGTCTCTGACGCGTGCTGACCCTGCAAAAACTCACCCCCTCGGTCCGCTGACCCTGCAAAAACTCACCCCCTCGGTCTCCCTCTGCTGACCCTGCAAAAACTCACCCCCTCGGTCCCCCTCTCTTTGAAAAAAAGAGAGGGGGAAGAAGTTTCAATTATTCACTATTCATTTTTCTCTTTTCACTCTTCATTTTTCATTTTTACCTGATTCACTAACAATTAATGGCAAGACTGGTTACCAGTCCTTGTGAACGAAGTGAAGCAACCCGGCTTAGCGGCGGAAATAATCATTATTTGACAACCAGTTTCCCTGTTTGAATTTTATTTTCAGTAGTTCTAACTAACCAAGGAAATATTCCTGAAGTAAATTGATTACGGTGTAACAATATTATTCCATCCTTATCAGGTTTCCCAACGAAAATTAACCTCCCGAGTATATCGTATATTTCCAGGGATGCATTGGAGGCATCCTCAAAAAAAGTTACCTGTGCTTCCTCAATCATCGGATTAGGAGAAATATTGATGATGGCCTTGCTTGATTTTGTTGGCACTCCCGATCCTAACTCGACACATCCGGTTATAATATTATCCACCATCCAACCTTCTTTATTTGTTTGAATATTATCGCTGTGAAATGTAAACCTGACAATTATAGAATCAAAATTTTGTACAATAATATCCTTAACCGGAATGAGCCATTGCCAGACAAACCGTGAAACAATCCAGCCATCCGAATGGCCTGTGATTTTCCTGGGATGATAGGAAATATTTCCAGAACTCGTTGAGTAGTCCTGAGCCCAGAGGAACAACATCGGACCATTAGGCCCGTCCATAATTGTGGTATCTTTTGCCTCCATCCACGTGGTTCCCTGGTCGAAAGAATATTCAATATACCCGTAATCAACAAGAGTATCCATATCATATTTATGATTGAACTGGAAATAACTTGCCCCATAACATGGAGGATTTGTGGAATCAGCAATCATGAAGGTAAAGGAGGATGTGTTGTTAACAGGATACGGTAACAAGGTATCTGTTACAATTGCCAGCGGATCAGAATAGGCTCCGTTAAAAAAGGCTTTCGCAGGATGACCAACCTGCCAGCAGTTACCAGGCTGGCTTAGGTCGATTTGGTAAGGAATGGTATTATATTCAAAGAAGATGGAATCTCTTGGGAAAAGATCTCCCGGTTTATTTTGGGAATATAAATTTATGGAGATCAGAATGGGTGCGAGAACAAGATATAAATAGTGTTTCATAGAGTCTGTCATTTTAGTTGTTTGATATCACAACAAGTGATTACTCTATCAAATGTACGGAATACTTGTTAAATCCTACAGCTCTGAGAGGGCAGCTATCAATAGCAGAAGGTAGGGCAAAGGGGTCTGCAATGAAGGGACAACCCTATCTGAGCGGTATTACAAATGCCACTTAGCAGCGAATAAGCGTTTGCAAATGAAATGATTAATATCATTCAACAATCTCCCAATCCGTAACTGTAAATCCGGCGGATGCATCAAAAATCCTGTATTTGATCTCAATGAGATCGGCAAAATTGGCTTTGATCATTTTTGCAACTTCCAATCCAATGGCATTGAATTCCTCCCAATCGGGATTTTCTTGCCGTTTGTTTGTGCTGAAAATATGATACCATTCTTTTAGCTGGTCCTTTATTTGAGGTGGATATACCAGCCAGGAAACGGATTCGATGCCGCCAATGTGTCCTTCTGTTTCTGACCAGGTCATGGCCGTTCCATAATCCGCCATAATCCGGAATTTGAAGGGAAAGGTCACCGTTTTATCACGAAACTGAACACTGTATTGACCCCCCAACACCTTTAGCATTTTTAAAGCCAGGATGAACTCCTCGCTGGTGGTTTCCCGTTCAATCTCATCGGCCTCAAAGGATGCATCGGAATCATCCTGATTCTCTCTTGCCAGCAGGATCTTCTTGTATTGCTCTTTCAGCTTAACAGGGATCCGGAGGTCTTCAATCTCCATATTCCTGCCCATTTCGCCGTAAACACGTAGGTTCTTATATGTAGAGAGATAATGTACCATGTATGAAGACATTATTTTTCTTTGATCATTCAACAACCACCCAATCGGTAGTTTTAAATCCAGGTGATTCATCAAAGATCTTGTATCTGATCTCAATCAGGTCCGAAAAATACTCTTTGATCAATTCTGCAAGTTCCCATCCAAGACGGTTAAATTCTTCCCAATCCGGATTATCCGAACGGTCATTTACTCTGAACAAATACTCCCACAAATCCATCTTATCAATAATATACTCCGGATAAAGGAGCCATGACACCTATTCTGTTCCCCCCAGCATCCCGCTGCCGGTAAGCCAGGTCAGGGCCGGGCCGTAATCTGCCATCAACCGGAAACTGAAAGGATATACGACTTCATCCTCATGGAAGGTTATCTTATAACTATTCCCCAGTGATTTCTTCGCCTGCAGCGCAAGGGTAAATTCTTCACTGTTAAGTTTTTTTTCAAATTCCTCCGATTCGTCAAGCGATGGCTGAGCGTTGATTTCTTCCTTGGCCATCTGAATTTCACGGTACCGCTCTTTAAGCCTCGCGGAAAGGTTGATGTCCTCAATATCAACAGGGGTTCCTGCAGTGTCCAGAAACTTTAGATGAACGGTTTTTAAAACGCGTGCCATAGTACTCCCTGCCTTATATCTCCCGGATAATATTTATGAAATCATCCAACTTGTATGCACCGCTGACTTCCCGCTTTTCATACACCATAAAATAGCGGTAGTTGTTTCCGGCTTTGCCTGCCCAAAGATTCCCGAGACGAATTTTTTGCTCTGCATCCAGGTGATCGCCTTTTGTTTCAAGTAAGAGGGTTTTTCCACTCTTTGTCTGAAGTATGAAATCGGGATAATGGTTGATAAACCCATTGATACGAAATCCTTTTTTCTCAATGTTTCGGGTCCAGAATGCAATACTGCCAAGATTTGCAATCTCATTTATTACCTTTTCCTCATACCCGTTCATACTCCCCTCTTTATCATACAGCGATTTGGTGATGTCCTTAGAGGTACCTCCGGGCGCAATCTGCATCGGTAAGGTGAAGGATGGCTTGATGAATACTTTATCGACATCCAGAAAATCCTTGAATTTCTTCTCGGAAAACTGATCGGTCAGGCTTTTTATCTTGTCCTTGATCTTTTGGGTGTAACTGTATTCCTGGTTTGCAAAATCGCTGAACTGCTCATCCGTGAATTCGTTTAGTATCCTGTTGATGTATTTTTCAATCTCCTTTTGTGGTATAGAATCCATCCGTCCGATCATATCCATCAGGCGTTTGGTCAGGTTTTTTATCCGGCTCTCCTTTCTGAGTGGATCAAGGATGTAGGTGAGCATGCTTTCTTTAACCTCACCGTCCAGTTTGACGAAGGTCGGCGTATGATCCTTTTTGGTTTCGTCAAGATCCACCTTGTACAATTCGGAGGAGATATTGTCAAATGCGATGTTGGTGTCTGCTTTACTCAAAGGAAATCCCTCCAGTAAATTCTCTTTTTCCAGCGGGAATTCTTTTTCAACGTCACCGAAAATATCGTTGGCAGAAACCTTCAAATAAAACTGGGGGAGATTTATTTGAACAGCCTGCTCTCTGAAAATGTCTTTAATTGAATAGGTTTTCACAAGGGTTTCTAATTCGTTTGGAAGCGGGATGGTATTATTCGATTCAAGTTCTGAAATTTTCTTCTCAAATTCTTCAGTCTGCATGAGTGCAGATGCTTCAATGTTTGATACCGTATCAATCGGAACAACCGTTTCGGTTACCGGCAAAATTCTCTCCGTATCAATTTCCTCGATGATATCGTCCGTTTTAGTATCAATGGGCGGCGGAAAAACAGCAAGCTGAGCCAATGGGTCAACCGGCCTCGGTTCACTGGGTGTTCCATCTACCAGCCGGTAATCCTTTTCACTGAATCCGGCTTTGTTCAACCCCCTGACGATATTCTGCAAGGTCTCCATGAATTTTGCCGAGGCTGTCAAAACGTAACTCAGGTTCAGTAAGGGAAATTTATGTTTTGAAACCCAGGGCTGCCGTAAAACACGTCCTAAAATCTGTTCGACATCCACGGCAGATGATTTATCCCCCAACGAGGCCAGGATATAAGCAAAAGGACAATCCCAGCCCTCCTTTAACGCATTCACGGTAATAATGTATCGAACCTCGCAATCCGGCGACATCAGATCCTCCGCCTTTATTTCATTCAGGCTGGCTGTTTTGATTTTAATCTGATCGGCAGGAATTTTCAATTCAATGAGCTTCTCCCTGAGTTTCTCAAACGTGGTATTGTCTTCGGCGGTTTTGGGTTGAGCCTGAAACAATACGATCGGCCGGATATATTTCCCTCCGTTCTTTTGTTCTTCGATGGCCTGTAATTCCAGTTTCCGCTGCAACTGCAGGGCGGAATTTATTACCTCTGTATTGTCACGGTGGTTGTAAACGATCACAGGCAGCTTCACCATGTTCTCTTTCTTCAGCTCGATCGCATCCACAAAACTGATGATATTGCTGTTCTTCCGGGGTGTGGCTGTGAGGTCAAGTATGAAACAAGGATTCAGGTTGATCAGCATCTCCACGCTCAGTTCGCTTTCGGCATTGTGACTTTCATCCACAACAACGACCGGATTAAGCGATTGAATCACCTTCATTAAGGTGATATCCTCTTCGCTGCCCAAAAGATTTCCGAAGGACTGCAGGTTGCTGTTTTCCTGGAAGACCTTCCTGTCCTCTTTGTTCCTGGCCCTTAAACTATCAAAACTCAGGATGAAAATGTTGAGTTGCTCTTTGACGCTGGTTGAATTAAACCCGCTTCCCTGCAGCAAGCTTGCTTTGTCAAACACCTCAACCTTATTTCCAAAGTTGGAATTGATCTTCTGCCGGTAGGGATGACCCGCATCCCGGAGGTTCTTAATCGTCTGGTCTAAAATAGTGATGGAGGGAACCAGCCAAACCACAGCTTTATTACGGTCGTAATCAAAGGCATCAAAAATTGTTTTCAGCGCATTGCAGGCAATAAAGGTTTTTCCTCCGGCAGTGGGAACTTTCACGCAGATATGGGGGACTCTTGCAACGGTGTTCTTATAGGGTTCAATGGCAGTGCCCGGAAACGGCTGTAATGGAGTACGTGGATGCTTCGTCCAGAAATCATGAAAAGCAGCACTCACGTTCTTCGTTTCCTGAACCAGCGAGAGATAGCGGTCAAGGTCGTTAATGGTCTGCTGCTGGTAAGGTTTTAATTCCATTGTTTTCCCATCATGTTTTAAAAGCGTGTGATGTCCCTTGGTATTTTCTTAAAGATGATGTTCCGTTTCGTCAAAAACTCCTTAGTCAGCAAACAATTGTCGGCATAGATCACATATTGGCCGGCTTTCGTTTTCATGGTACTTAAAAAATCATGGTTCAGGGTAGTGAGGTTATCGGGTTCGTAGTAAAAATAGTAGGCGGTATCGTTGTATTTGTCTAAAAACCAGGCGTTATCCTTATGAGCGACCGGTTTTAAAGGCGCTTTCGTTTCTGTGTAGTAAACATAGTTCCTGATTTTCTCAATCCCGACTGCTTCATTCAGATCACCGCTATCATTGAACATTGGCGGCCCTAACTCAAAATAATCGAAACTGCCACCGGTTCCCTCTTTGTCGGCATAACCGTTGATGACACGTTTCACCCTTTCTGCGGTAATTGTTTCGGAATAGTCCTCCATTTCAACCAGAATGAATTTTCGGCTCCCGCCATCTTCTTTGTTCAGATTGAGAACGGCATGAGCTGTTGTCCCGGAGCCGGCGAATGAATCGAGGATAATATCCGCTTCCCCTGTACTTTGAAGAATAAATTGCTCAACAAGAGAGTATGGTTTCGGAAACTCAAAAATGCGTTCACCAAAAATTTGTTGAATTGCATTTGTCCCATCTCTGGTGAAAATATCTTCTCCAATTACAGAAGAAAAACCTGTGACATCTGATTTCAATTCAGAAAGATATACTTTTCGTCTTGGGCGCCCAGTAGCTGATTTTGGGAAGATTATTCGACCATCATCAATAAGGTTTCGCATTGTGTTTTGGTCATAACGCCAGCCCATTTTGGGCTTTTTATAGATGATACCTGTTTGAGGATTTACAAAATCATAGTGCAGGTTGGGTCTTTGTTTTTCATCTAATAATCCTACCATATTAGCACTTGTCCAAGACCCCCTTTGATCATTGTCAGGATTTGAATAGTTATCGTTCTTTCGTTGAAGGCCATTTAATTGGTTTCCATAACAAAGAATGTATTCATGATCTATTGAGACTCTATTAATATTTCTATTATCCTTATTCTGCCTTGCTTTCCAGATAAAAGAAGTAATAAACCGATTTCTGCCAAAAATTTCATCACAAACTAATTTTAACAAGGAATGAACATTGTCATCAATGGAAATAAATATTGCACCGTCCTCGGCTAATAATTTATTCAACAACTTTAACCGTGGATACATCATACAAAGCCACTTGTCGTGCCTTGTAAAATCTTCCCCCTCTTTCCCCACAACTTCATGCAACCACTTCTTTATTTTCGGATCATTCACATTGTCGTTGTACACCCAATTCTCATTGCCGGTATTATAGGGCGGGTCAATATAGATGCATTTTATCTGGCCCTCATATTCCGGCAAAAGGGCTTTGAGCGCTTCCAGGTTATCGCCGTGAATGATCTTGTTTCCGCTGCCGGTTTCGGTCTCGCTCTGAACACCGTTATCAAACCCATATTTATGTTCCAGTACTTTAAACGGAACATCCATGTGATGATTGATGACCTTGTCTTTCCCGATCCAGTGTAATGTAGGCATCTATTCTAAAATTGATTGTTGGGTGAGGCTTTCTGTAAGTGACTGATTTATGCAATAAAAACCAACGAAAAGTTTCGGCTTTACTGAGGCTGAAAGTTAGCATTTTTCCCTTAAATATAATCCACAATCTTTTTTATTAACAGATACACCCCCACACCTGTTTTTCTACTTGCGTTCTACTTGCTTCCTCCTTGGTCGCTATTTAAACAAAAGGAAAAAAAACATTTGCGCAAGTAGCGAGCAAGTACAAAGCACGTACAAGCTAAGTAGAAACGGGGGGGATTTCGCCACCCCTGCTGTTCGCCTTATGTTCGGTTGGTGTATACCCGTACCGGTTTTATCCCGAATCGTTTCTTAGTGGGTTCAATGATAAGTGAAAAATGAAAAATGAAAAGTGAAAAATGAAGAGTGAAAAGAGAAAAGTGAAAAATGAATAATTTGCACTCCTTCCCCCTCTCTTTTTTTCAAAGAGAGGGGGACCGAGGGGGTGAGTTTTTCATGGCCAGCACGCGTCAGAGACGCGCGCTATTCTGATATCAGAATGGGGAAAGACAAAAAGGATCCCTATCTGAGGGAATAAGGAGCGAATTCGCCGGATTAACCGGAGGAAATCCGCGAGGGCTTCGCAGGGTAATGAGAGATTTTTTTGTGACCTTGGGTATCCGCGAGAGGAAATAGCGAGATGGCGAGTGGCGAAATGGCGAAAAATTACCAGTTTTTAAAGTTTGTAAAGTTTTTAAAGTTCATAAAGTTGGAACATGAGCATAGCTCCGCCAGTGGATTACCTACTGGAACCTTTTCCTTTACAAACTTTAAAAACTTTATGAACTTTATGAACCGGAGTGCGGAGTCTTAAGTGCGGAGTGTAGAGTGCGAAATTTGACTGCACACTGCACACTCCGGACATAGGACTTGTTACGTTCGGAGAACCGGCCTCACTTCCGCCACGGAATTACCCGCGTGGTCAATCGCCCTGACGACGATCCGTCCGGGACGGCCGGGGGCAAGATCTTCTTTGGCCTGGTATACCCAAAGGCCGTCGCTGAGATTCTCAACGGCCATGCCGCTCTCGATCTCGTGACCCAGGGCGTTGAGGACAAATACAAGCACTGCGGCAACGCCATACTTGTCCCAGGCGTCGACCCGGATGAGGTCGCCTTTTTTGCCGTGGTATTCTTCCAGGCTGATGTTTTCGATTTTGGGTTTCAGCATGTAGTCGGAGACCGCCTTGTTACAGGCGGTACAGCGGCCTTTGGCCTTTTTCTGGTAAAACTGCTTTTTTTCGGGGTCTTTGATGGCTTGCTGGGCATAGCGCATGGCTTCGCCGAATCGCTTGCGGTTGGCTTTCTGGGCTTTGCTCCACCGTACGTTGGAGAAATCGGGGCGCGACTGCATGACCGACTGGCCGTAAACCCATCGGAAGACGACATTCCCGAACAGTCCCCGATAGCCATGGGTGATTGAATTATGTTGTGTGTGGGCCATAGGAGGGTATTTGTGATTTGTGATTTGTGATTTGTGATTTGTGATTTGTGATTTGTGATTTGTGATTTTCAACTACTATTATATAGCAAATTTCGTACCCTTTTTTCCAAAAAGCAAATTTTTTTTCAGACATCGCACATCACATATCGCACATTTATTACCGGGCAAAACAACAATTTCGGAAAGTCTTGTTTATATTTGCACTGGAATGACTGAAAACAAAAGAAATAACATTTCAGGACTGGTGGTTTTTCTGCTGGTGTTTGTCTTCTTTTCACTGGTTCAGGAAGAAAAAGGGCGGCAGGTCACCGGAAGCCAGGGGCACTTGTCTGTAGTGTGCAATGCAGGCGGTTCCGATCTCCATGCAATAATCAGCCCCGCAACATCCAGCCCTGAAGCGGGGTTTTGCCTGATTCATCCAAACCAGCGATCTTTAGGATTTATAGATTTTATTTCAAGCAGGGAAGTCCGTTTTAATAACGGTGTATCCCGGTATTTCAATTCATACCAGTTTAAATTTCTTTCCTCAATTCCCCCCGGGGAACTTATTTTCCTGCAAAAAATTCCTGTGCAGGAAAAGGAGGATGCCTTCCTTTCATTTATTTAGCTCCAACCATTTTATTTCTTAACCGACGCATGAAAATGCCCGGGTTATTTATTATTGTTGTTACCCTAAATTAATGATCATGAAAACATTAAAAAATATTCTACTGGGGATCCTGGTATCCATCGTTATTACCGTTTGCAATGCACAAACACCAGTAAAAACCAAACAGGTTATTACCCTGAAAAGTGTTACGGAGCATGTTGCCCCTGCTCTTCTTGCCGAATCGAAAGCAGTGTTGCTGCGCAGGCTGGAAGGCATGAAACTCACCCATAGTGCAATCACCGTGGTTGATGGAAAATCAGAACTGATAATAACTGTTAGCGGAACGATTACCCCCGAAGCGCTCACAGAACTCTTGCTGACTCAGGGAAACATCAGGTTCTATTCTGCCTCTGCAGCTGGAGATACCCTGAAGGAGCAGGACATCCGGGAAGCACATGCTGATCTTAAACATGCAGAATACCCTACCCTGTGCATCACCTTTAAGGATGAGGCATGGAAAAGGCTGGAAGAGTTGAGTATACTTAACATGAAGAAACCTCTGGCCTTTGCTGTTGACAATAAGGTTCTGTCAAGCCCCGGGGTTATGGATACGATCTCCCATGGTAAAATCTCTCTGACCGGAAACGGTTTCACACAAACGGAAGTAAGGAAACTGGCGGCCATTATAACAGCCGGCCCACTGCCCCTGAAGTTTATAGTGACAGGAACGAAATAAGTTCCGGATCTGCAAACAGATTTTCCTAAGTGCGAAATGCGATGTCTGATGTCCGAATGGATCAAGCCGGACATCAGACATCGCATTTCGCACATTTTTGTATCTTTGTGGTTTACAACCCCTTTTTATGCTGAAAGCTATTTCTGTTATTGCCATGTTTCTCCTTCTGTCCGTTGCCGTGAATTCACAGGTACCGGTACCGTCCGGAAATTACGGTAAAACAGATTCCACGACCATGGGTGTTGACCGGGCCATGCTGATTGCTTTTGCCAAACAGTACGAAGGCACACGTTACCGCAAGGCTGGCTCCAGTCCAAAAACCGGGTTTGACTGTTCCGGATTTGTCAATTACGTTTTCAGGCATTTTAATGTCTCTCTTCCGCGCAGTTCAAAGGATTTTAAAACACTTGGCACCTCCTTGAAGCCTGAAGATTTTCGTGTTGGTGATGTCCTGGTATTTTACAGCTTCCGGAACAAAGCCCGTATCGGGCATGTCGGAATAATCTGTGAAGCAGATGGCATGAAGTCACGTTTTATCCATGCCGAATCGGGTAGTGTCCGAAAGGTAACGATCAGTCATCTCGACGCTCCTGCATACCGCGGCCGCTTCTTCAAATGCCTGAGCGTGATCCGATGATAAATTTCGTTATATATGGTTAGATTTTTGGGTGCCCGTCAAATTCTGTATCTCTTTCTGCTTTTAACGGCCTGGGCAATTCCTTCTTCGGGTTCAGCCCAGACTTTCCCTCCGATCTCAGTAGTGATCAGCGACTCGGCTGCCACGCAGGGGTATTATTTCATGAGCCCCTATAAGAATATCCAGCCGATCAATTACGATCGTCCTTTGTTTATCCTCGACCGGTATGGCCGGGTTGTTTTCTACCGTTATTTTGCAGGCCCCATGAATGAAAACGGGACCAGTGATTTCAAGATCCAGCCGGATAAAAGGATGAGCTACTGCAACATCAGCCTGAAGAAATTCTTTCTGATGGACAGTACCTTTGTCGTTTCAGATTCGATCGATTGCGTCAATGGTTTTGAGACCGACATGCACGATTTCCAAATACTGCCAAATCATCATTACCTGATGATCGGAAAAGAGACACGAACAATGAACCTCTCTTCCTACCATTGGTTTGGCCCGAATCACACTGCACCAGGCGGAGTCAATGCCGAGGTGACCGGTGTGGTTATCCAGGAATTTGATGAGAATAAGACGTTGGTCTGGGAGTGGAAAGGTCACGATCATTACCAGTTTGGTGATGTTGATCAGGTTTGGCTTTCACTGCCGAATAAAGTGGACTGGACCCATGCAAATGCCATAGAACAGGACAAGGATGGCAACATCCTGCTCTCATTGCGGCATTTCGATGAGATTACAAAGATCAATCACAGCACCGGAGATATCATCTGGAGAATGGGGGGCAAGGCCAATCAGTTCACATTTCCGAACGACCCGATCGGTTTTACCGGACAGCACGACATCCGTCGTGTGAGCGACACATCGGTTTCCTTGTTTGATAACGGACAATATACCAATCCCGTCATGGCCCGGGCAATGGAATATGCTTTGGATGAAAACAACAAAATTGCCCGAAAGGTATGGGAATATATTTATGACAGTTCCCTGTACAGCACGGCTTGCGGGAACCATCAGTATCTGGAAAATGGGAATCACCTTGTTGACTTTGGCTCTTTCGGAACCGGAAATCCCTGGATGGTGGTTGTAAAACCGGATAAAACAAAGGTGATGGAGATTTCGTTGCCCGACTTTTATTTCAGTTACCGTGCATTCAACTATATTACCCTGCCCTGGCAATTGCATCGGCCGGCCGTTGATTGTGAAAAAACGGGTGATGTATATTACCTTGTGGCTGAACCGGGCCACCCTCAGTACAAATGGTCAACCGGGGCCACAACCGCGTCCATACCGATAACAAGTCCTGGCGACTACTGGGTATATGTCCCTTATGGTGACGGAACCATCTGCTCAGAATATATCCATATTACCGATGTCCTGAATCCCTGCCTGAACACAACTGTTCAGCCGCACGGAATTCCGGCGGAGGTCAGCCTCAGCTGCATGCCCAACCCGGCAATAGACAAGATCAGGATTGTAATAGGACTTCCATCGGCTTCGGAAGTTTCAGTTTCCCTCCAATCATTGCAGGGTGTTGAAATAAGCAGACCGCTCCAGGGATCATATACAGCGGGGCAGCATGAAGTCACACTGGATGTTTCATCCTTCAGCAAGGGTATCTGTTTTCTCACCCTGACAACAGCAGAATGCCGCATTGTAAGGAAGATCGTCCTTCAATAACAGAAAATAGTCTCCTGTACAACAATCAGCTTTAAGTATTTATATCCCTGAAGCGCTCCGGGCGAAAAACATGGGTATGCGGATTATGATCGATGTGTTCAACCATACCTACGAGGTTCTTGATACCCTGAAAATGATCGGCGCTAGGCCCGACCGGGCATGAGATCATTGAAAGGCTTCTGATCAACTGACCTTTCCTGCCAGGGAATCCTTTCTGTCAACTGGTGATCAATCCGAATCCTTTTCCGAGGGGTTTTCGGTTGAACTGATATGTACATCCTGTTGCGGAAATGGGATCACGATCCCGTTTTCCCTGAACAGTTTGTCAACAGCCACGATCAGATCGCTCTTTACATCAAAGCCGATGCTGAAGTGGGGTACCCAGAACTTCAGGCACAGATCAACTGAACTTTTATTAAACTCTGTAATCAGGATGAATGGCTCTGGATACCGCAGTATCCTTTTTTCATTCTCCATCAGTTCGACAAGGAGCATCTTTGCCTTTTCAAGGTCGGTTCCATATGCCACACCTACCGGGAGATCAAAACGGCGTTTACTGCTTCCGAGTGTCCAGTTTATAAGGTGCTGGTTCAGCAGATCGCCATTGGGAATGATCACATTGGCGCCGTCCCATGTTGTAATCACACTGCTGCGGATGCCGATCGATTTCATCCTCCCTGTCTGCCCGGAAATTTCCACGATATCACCCACATTGATCGGCTTTTCGAATGCAATGATCAGTCCGCTTACCAGGTTATTGATCAGCGTCTGCAGACCAAAACCGATACCCACGCTGAGGGCGCCAAGGATAATTGCGAATTTGTCCATGGCAATACCTGCAGAAACAAAGGCCAGTAAAACACCTGCTGTTATAATTGCAATCCGGATCAATAACATCCAGCTTCCAAGCCCGCCCTGTTTAGACCGGCCTGTTACGATCGTATTGTCAGATGCCAGGAAGGAAACAACCTGTGAAATGACCCCGGAAAGGACAAGAACAAGGAAAAAGACAAAAATGCTCTTATAGGTGAAGGTAAATGCTCCTATTGTCCGTGTTGCTATCAGTGCTTCGCCAAGCGGGTCAAACATGGTCTGATAAAAATAAAAGTTACGGCTGATCAGGATGAACCAGGCCATAAAAAACAGTAAATAGGTGTATAAGGGGGTCTTTTTTGCTGACTTTTCCCCTGAAGGAACATTAAAATCATCATCCGGGTTTTTGCGAAAATGGCGGGACAAGAGCACGAGATTTTTCCCTGAACGTGCAGACCAGTATAGAAAATAAGCAATAACAACCGTAAAGACCCCGGTGGTCATAAAGGTTTTAGCCTGATTGAATCCACTGGCGAAAAAATTTACAAGGGCCAGCGTTTCAAATAAAAGCATCAGGCTGATCACAAATAAAAGTTTTCGCTCATGAAGTTCATGCTTTTTTGCATTGAAAAGAAAGAAGACGCCCATACCAAAGGATGTAATGATAAAAACCAGCATGGTATAGCGTTCATTGATCGATTGCCTGAGTAGCAGGTTACCGCAAAATCCAAACAAAAACAGGGTAAAGAAAACCAGCCATGCTTTATACCAGAAAGGTGGAACTTCTTTCCGTATGAACATGCTCACTGCAATGCCGCTTATGATCCAGAGCAACCCACTGAAAACAAAAGGAGGAAGCGGCAGAAATAACTGGTAAATCGTAAGTACCAACACCGTGGATGAGGAAAAAGGATTCGACAAAACATATTTGTCGATATGGATATACTCGCTGTTTTTATCGTTTCGGTATTTACGCTCCAGCATTTTAAGGTAAAGCGAAATCCCTATAATAAACAAAAACATAAAACCCAGGGAGCTGACATGGTTAAATATGTAAAAGACCAGAACCATCCAGGCTTTGCGCAGTGAATATGATAATACATGTCCCAGTGTGCGGTTATTGGTGACCCCATGGATAAAGGTTCCCGATTCAATGATTCCTATCCGCTGAAACAATACTTTACGCTGGGATTCTGTTTCCGAGATGTCGGATTCAAGGCTGAACCGGATCATATTGACCCTGATCTCGATCTTTTGAACCGTATCGAGTGCTTTCCTCAGCGACACATTGACCGGTTCCAGGTCCTTCATCAGTAATTTAAAAGTCTGAAAGTAATTGGTCAGGGAAACCGAGTCGGCAGGGACATGGTAGAGGATCTTATCCATCATCAGCGAATCAAGTTTGTGCTGCACCTGGCCAAGCGATTGATGGTATTTGTGTACCTGTTCCAGCCGGTTAAGGGTCCGGTTAAGAATCTCATTCAGCAGAATTGAGGTAGTTGACAGGTTTCTTACCGTTTGAAACTCATCCTTATTGGTGATGACTCCCTCTCCGGCAGTTTTTCGCCAATTGTTCATCTGATTGATCTCCAGGTATATGTCGTCGTTGCCATAGCCTTTTTTGAGAAAACCTCTGGCCTTTTCCAGTTCGTTTTTTACAAGGTCGAAATGCCTGCTCTGCTGCATGAGAGCCTGATGTTCCGCATACCCTGACTTACGCTCCAGGAGTTCCTTTTCGGCAATAATCCTGGTGGCTGCCGACATTTTCACAAATCCGGATTTCAGATTAATGATCGTATCCGGAGTCGTATCTCTGGATTGCGCTGAAAGCGTTAAATGTCCCGGAAATGCAAAAAGAATAAAAAGAAAAAGAAAGACGGATGCCGGAATGCCATGCCTGTGTCGAATTGTCTGGTTTATCTGTGCAATCCGTTTTATGAACCGATGATTCCCGGTATGGGTGGCAGATATCACACTCATGGTGCTTTTCTTTTGAAATGGAAATATCTGATGACAACTTATTTTCAAAGATACATCAGAAAATAAAAAACCCGGACAGAGGCCTGATAAAAGGGCACCTGTCCGGGGGTAATCAGAATCATTCTACTTCTTTCCGAAAATTTTAAATCCAAGGGTAGCAACAACAACCTGGTTTTTGGTATCGAACGAATAGCTCCCTGCATCCTTGATCAGCTTGCTGAAACCGTACTGATACCGGATATCAAAGCTCAGGAAAAGAAAATCGATTCCCGTACCGCCCAATATAAACCAGTTGAGGTTATTGATGTCGCTGGTGGTTATCGGCGGGGTAAGTCCGTCATCACTGATCTTTTTATTTATGACAAAAGCAGCTTCAGGTCCAAGTTCGACACGCCAGGTAATAACATCAGAATGAATGATTTTCAATCCAACTAAAAGCGGAACATCCAGGCTGCCGACTGTAATTTTCTGTTTCCATCCTGTTGTGGACAAATTGCCCTCCTTGGTAAAAACACCCCCACTCATTGAATACAGGAGTTCAGGTGCAAAATAGAGTCGTTTCCCGATCCTGGCCCAGGCTCCAAAGTGGAATCCGCTGTTGAACTGGTCCTTTATCGAATCCAGATTCGTGGTTAATTTATTTCCATTATATCCCAGCCTCACACCTATGGCAAGCTGACCGTAGGAAACGCTGGTAGCGAAGATTGCTAATAAAAACAGTATTGATATTTTTTTCATGGTTTTGTTTTAGTAAAAATATTTGTCTTCCGGATTTACAAGGGTTGAAATTTGCCGGTTCAGGCATCTCACAACTTATATATGGATTTTGTCAAAAAATACATGCAAAT
>Ga0118677_10004298_pt1 | contig 26083 bp, 10 predicted proteins | sample AliMusrvi5mmetaG_FD_86154 | JGI IMG/M metagenome (GOLD analysis project Ga0118677, IMG submission 86154)
GCGTGATGCGTGATGCGTGATGCGTGAAACGTAAGGAGACGGATTCGCGCCGCTGCTCGTCTCTGCGGCTTGGAGCACCAGTTCCTCCGCGACCTGCCATAGATGAGAGTTCGTCTTTCGCTCGCGCGGGTTGCCAGCGATGCCGTAAAGGCGGGTGAGAACACGAATTACGTTACCGTCCAGGATCGGCTTCGGCTGGTCGAAGGCGATGCTGCAAATAGCCCCGGCGGTATAAGGCCCGATTCCCGGCAGGGCCAGGACATCGTCGAAGTCCTGAGGGAACTTGCCGTCGTGTTCTGCGCGGATGCACTTAGCGGCCCGGTGCAGGTTCCGAACGCGGGTATAGTAGCCAAGGCCCTCCCAGAGTTTGTGCAACTTTTCCGGTTTGGCTCTAGCGAGTGCGGTCAAGTTGGGCAGAGCGCGCATCCAACGCTTCCAGTAAGCCAGTACCGTCTTAACCTGGGTTTGCTGGAGCATTATTTCCGAGACCCAGATGGCGTATGGGTCGCGGGTGCGCCGCCAGGGCAGGTCGCGCGCGTAGACCGCGAACCACTCCAGGAGGCCCACCACAATGTTACGTTGATTCATCCGAGCCGTAGCATTCTAGACCCTCGCCGGCCTCAGACGGAACCTAAAAGTCCAGCCTCGCTGGTCGCGACGTCGCGTAGGGGAATTCCCCTACATCCCTTCAGGGAGAATCCCGATTGAAAAAGCCGTGGCCGAGTTCGAGGGTACGCCACAGTGCAAGAATTACTTTTGCCTAAGCACTCGGTTGAACAGAAGCGCCCCGATCTTGAGCGGGGCCGCCTGTGGCTCCGGCGTGCTCCACGTACATTAGCATGAATACTCACAAGCCAGTTCATACTGCGAATCGAACCGATTCGGTCGGAACCTCTTCCGGATGCCGCATTTCGAGCGGCGCGCGATCCATTGAAAAGGATGGGATGTGGCAGAGCCTGTTTTCCGGCGGGCAGCGACTCCGTATGGGCCGCCAGCCTCTGCGGGCGTCGTGGTCTGATCGGCTATTTCCCGTGTTGGTGGCAATTAGTCTTCACTTCAGTCTGCCGGCTTACGCGCAGTCAGTCAGCTTTGATTTCGATTCGGCGACACCGGCCCTCACGATGGGCCAAACCGTGCCTTTCGACCAAACCATGGGAGGCGTTACGGCGCACTTCCGGGACTCGACGGGGGACTTTTCGGTTCAGAACTCCGACAGCACGTCATTAACACTCTCACTATTCACCGGGAATTATCTCTTGCCGAATTCGGTTGGGGATGTATTGGTCGTGGAGTTCAGCCAGCCGTTGACGAACATTAGTTTGGACTTTGCCACCGCCGAGCAGACGGCTTTCGATAACCCCACTCCGATTCGGTTGGTCGCCTATACCAACTCGACCAGTACACCACCGGTCGGTTCTACCACGCTAGCCGGCACCTACGTTGGGGTGGACACATTCCCCTCGGGGACCCTCACCTTCAGTTCCGCAATCCCCTTCAACGCGGTGACGCTCAATATCGAACCCGGCGGTGCGGCGGGGTTCCTGGTGGATAACATCAACATCGACGCAGCCGGGAGTACGGAGAACACGATTACCACCCAGGCCGCGCCTGCGGAAGGCGGTACCACCAGCGGCGACGGCACTTACCTGAGCGGTGCCCCTGTCACGGTGAATGCCTCGCCCAACCCCGGGTACGCCTTCGTGGACTGGACAGAGAACGGCAATGAAGTTTGCACCACACCCGACTTCAGCTTTACTGCGGACTCCTACCGAAATCTGGTGGCCAACTTTGTCCAGGTTTTCGCGCTCACTACCAGTGCCTCACCAGCCGCCGGGGGCTCCACTGGAGGCGATGGCACCTACCCCTTCGGCTCGAACGTTAGTATCACGGCGACTCCAAACCCAGGATATGCGTTCCTGAACTGGACCCTGAATGGCGTTCCGTTCAGCACTTGGGCGAGCGGGTTCGTTACTATGAATTCAAACGAGACCGTCGTGGCCAATTTCTCAACTGCCTGCACGATTACGGCCAGTTCCTCCTCAACGGCAGCGGGTTCCACGAGTGGCGGTGGCGCCTACGCTGTAGGCCAGACTGTGAACGTGGTGGCAGTGCCGAACACCGGTTACGCCTTTTTGAGCTGGACCGAGAGCGGCGCTGTAGTGAGCACTACGGCCAGTTACAGCTTTGTCGGCAGCGCTGACCGAAAACTGGTGGCGAACTTCGCGCCGAATGGCCTGAGCGTGACCTTTGATTTCGACACGAGCACACCAGCGCTTGCCGTCAATCAAACCACCCCGTTCGACCTGACTTCGGGGGGGCTCACTGCCCATTTCAGCTCGACGAACGATCCGGCTTTCTCGGTCCAGAGTGACGCCAGCACTGAATGGGTCTCGTCCAAATTCTCCAATAACTACCTGGCTCCAAACGTCGCGACCAGCGTGTTGGAAATCCAGTTCAGCCAGCCGATCACCAATATCAGCCTTACCTTTGCCACGCTTGACTTCCAGGACATGCTCACCCCCTCGACGATTGAGCTTGCCGCGTACGCGACCTCGACTGCCGCTGCGGCTCTTGGAACCGCAAGCGCGCAAGGGACTTACACGCCGGGAGACTCGATGCCAATGGGAGCCCTGACCTTTGGCTCGGCAGCGCCGTTTCAGGTGGTTCGCATCGCCTTGCCGTATAGCCCTCAGGGCGCCTCGGCTTTCGTACTGGACAGCATTACGGCGCAAGAAGTCGGAGGGTTCTGGGACACGATCACTACGGGCGTGTTTCCTGCTGGAGCCGGTTCGACAACTGGCGGCGGAGGTTACGTTGACGGCGACAGTGTCACCGTGACTGCCTTAGCCAAACCGGGTTACGCGTTTTCGTCTTGGTGGGAGGGCGTCGATCTGTTGAGCACCCAACCGAGCTATAGCTTCACTGCGAGCTCGAACCGCACGTTGGTGGCTATTTTTGCGCAGGCTTGGGGCATCGCAACCAGTGCTTCCCTCGCTGGTGGCGGCATAACCAGCGGCCACGGCACCTACATCGACGGCAGCGGCGTGACGGTGGTAGCGACGCCAAACCCGGGTTACATGTTTGTCAACTGGACGGAGGGAGGCGCTGTAGTCAGCACCGAGGCCACCTACGACTTCACCGCGAGCGGGAACCGTTCGCTGGTGGCCCATTTTGTACGGGTGTCGAACATCTCGGTCAGTGTCTCGCCAACCGGTGGCGGACTGGCGAGCGGAGGAGGCATTTTCACCGACGGAACCAACGTGACCGTGACTGCCTCCCCCTATCCCGGGTACGCGTTCGCATATTGGACGGATGGGCCTATTTTTGTTAGCGCGCTGGCTAGTTACCGCTTTACTGCGAGTGGGGACCGCACGCTGGTGGCCACTTTCGTCCCGGCGTGGACCGTCATGACCATTTCTTCACCATTAAGCGCTGGTGTGACCAGCGGTGATGGTTTTTACGCCGATGGGACATTAGCGACGGTGACTGCCTCGGCCAATCCGGGCTACGTGTTTGCGAACTGGACGGACGGGGGCATTGTGGTTAGCACGCTGGCGACCAACACCTTCAGGGTGTTCGAGCGCGCCACGCTGGTGGCCAATTTTGTCCCAACCTGGACTGTCCTAGCAATCGTTGCTCCATTGGACGGCGGCTCGACCAGCGGTGGCGGCACTTACATAAATGGGACGAGTGTGACGGTGACGGCGTCGCCCAACCCGGGCTACGCGTTTCTTAACTGGACGGAAGGTGGCGCTGTGGTCAGCACCGAGGCCAGTTTCAGCTTCAAGGCCAATACCGACGGCGTATTTGTGGCCAACTTCTCACTTCTCTCACCAACCCTGCAAGTCTCTCTGACCAGCAGCGGCATGGTCCAGGTCTCCTGGCCAACAAACTCGTTTGGATTTGTCTTGCAGGAGAACTTCGGTTTCGACCCCACGGGCTGGACCGACACGACCAATGCGGTCGACCTCGTCGGAGACCAGAACCAAGTAACACAGACGCCGTCGGGAGCAAGCCACTCCTTCCGCCTGCGCATTCCGTGACCGCGCAACCCTCGTGGACTCATAGCTATCTGTGATCAAGCAGAATGCGATGCAGGCGGATGCTCGGGGCGGAGATCTCGGTTCCTTGATCGCAGGAGCTCGCGAGCGGGTTCGAATGGCCTTCGGGCCGCTCGTAATCGGCTTGGCAGTGACTCTGGTCAGGGCGCGGTCTTGAGTCCCCCTCGGAGCACCGCGTAAAGCAAGGCGGCACAACTCGGAGCGCTGTAGAACTCCTGTTCACGAACCAGTTCTTGTACGCTGCCATCATAGAGGATCAGGTCCACGCCAACTTCGCGCTGAGCTTCCGCGCCCGGCGTCGGCCGGGCGTCGGCTGCCAGAAAGCACCACATGCGATTAGTGAATCGCGCGACGGAAGGAGAGAGGGTCGCCAGCAGCTCGAAGCCAGACGCTGAGTAGCCAGTTTCCTCCAACAGCTCGCGGCGGGCTGCCTGTTCCGGGTTCTCGCCTGGGTCAACGTGCCCGGCAGGCAGTTCGAGCGTCACCGCCGCGGCGGCTACTCGAAACTGGCGCACCAACAGGATTTGGCCCTGGGGAGTAACGGCGACGATGACCACGAAGTCCGCCCCTTGAATAACGTAATGCGGCTGGCCCCCGTCGCGCGCCTGTTCGGCCAGGACCTGGAACCAGGGCGAGGTGAAAACGGTCTTTCGGGGCTGAGGTTGCGCATCCATAGCAATGAGTTCAGTTGTGGAATTAGGCGCTGTGTTGCTGAACAATCGATTCGGCCTGCCGCGGGGAAGCGGCACCCCAATGAAAGCCAGCCGCCTCACCCATCACGGCGGAACCCGGGCGCTGGAGTGCTGCCGAGCTCATCGGAAAGTCGGCGTTGGTTGACATAGCGTGCTCAGTTTACAGCACCCCCGAAGAAAAGTCCCGCGAAGATGAGCAGGCGGCGGCTTGGGGCCTCCCCCGAGCCCAAAAAGAAATGAGAATTTGAATAAAACTGCTTATGTGTATAAGGTGTTTATTAGTTATGCGATGAAGTATGCCAGAAGCCATTTCCTGATTGTCCTGATCCTTGCCATGCTGGGAGCGGCGGCGTATCTGGCCATCGACCTCAACCGGACCGGCCGGGAACAAGTGGTTCGCCAATACAACGCCCTGCAGCTCCTGGTGGCAAAGGAGGCCGCGCATGAAGCGGTTAGGTACCTAAGGAGCGGTTCCGGCTACCTGGCAACGCTCTCCCGGCTCGAATCGGTTCAACGCGGTCGCTCGCCGGAAATCGCAAAGGACCTTGAACTACATACCAACTCCCTGTTTCAGCGCGCGGTGATTTCGGTCGTTAACACGCAGGGTGTGGCGGCCTTCTCCACGGCTGGGGATATGCAAGGTTGGGACTGTTCCCCATGCGAGTTCTTTCAACGAGCCAGGACCGGGACGAACGCGGGGACCATTTTCATTTCCTCCTGGTCGCGGGAGGCCATCGCGCCAAAAGGAGTTTTGCCGGGCTCGTTTCTTCTGGCCAAACCCCTCTACCAGTCGGACTGGGATGCCGCGGCACACCGTTCTGTCCAAACCTGGTCCGGAGTACTGCTGCTAACGTTGGATTTGCAGACCTTTCTGAGTGAACATCTGGCGGTGCTGAGTCCCAAGGGTGGGGACGATGGCATCTGGATCATGGACCACGATGGGACACTTCTGATGCAGTCGCAGCACCCGGAAATGGCCCGGCAAAATGTATTTCGAACCGGGCCGGAATGCGCTCAGTGCCATGCTTCTTTCGATTACGCCCGGCGGATGCTGAGTGCCGGCTCGGGCGCTACTGAATACCAGTTAAAGAAACAGCCGAGGAAACTGGCCGCGTTCGTTCCCATGCACCTGCTCAATTATACCTGGATCATGGTCGTCAATGCGCCCTACGCCGAGGTGACCGCCTTTGTCGGTCGCGAGTATCGCAAGACGCTGTTGCTCATCGGGATGGTGGTCCTCGCTCTGAGTCTTGCCTCCGGGTTGGTTTATGGGGCGAACGTTTCACGTCTCCGCGCCCGGGAGGAGGCCCGGCAGTGGCGGCAAAAGCTCGAACTGGAGGAGAAGATCCGACGGGCCGAGGAACGCTATCGCACGCTGTTTGAACAATCCCCCGATGGCATTCTGCTGGTGGATCCGGAGACGTTGCTGCCGATCGAGTGTAACGAGGCCTCCCACCAGCAATTGGGGTATTCGCGCGAAGAATTCACCCGGATGCGCGTTTGCGACCATATGGCAAGCGGGAATCCCGAGGGGGCAAAAGCGCAGATCGGGAGAATCCTGGCCGAAGGGAATGCGCGCTTCGAAATCGAGCAAAGGACCAAGGAGGGCACGCGCCGCAATGTCGAGGTAATCTCGGAAACCCTGAAGCTGGAAGACCGAACGGTCCTGCTCTGCATCCACCATGACATCACCGAACGCAAGCGGGCGGAAGCAGCGCTGGCCCGCCGGAGCGCCCAGTTGGAGGCGCTCCACGAGGTAAGCCTGGGAATCGCGGCGGAAACGGACACGCGCGCTTTGCAGCGGACCATCACGACCGAGGCCTTGAAGTTATTTCAGGGAACCACGGGCGGGCTCTTGCTCTATCGCTGTGAGCAGCAAGCGCTTGAATGGGTGGTCAGCCTCGGCGGTGATCCCGGCCTGGTCGGTGCCTACGTGAAGAAGGGAGAGGATTTGGCAGGAAAGTGCTGGGAAACGGGCGCCCCTCGGGTCGAATGTAATTATCCGTTTCCAAGTGATCAGGCCGCCGCTCCCGGCAAACTACCGTTTGGGTCGGCCATCGCCGCACCATTACGTTGGGGGGAGGACTTCCTGGGGGTGCTGCAGCTCTGCTCCGATACCCGCGGGTTCTGGTCCCGGGAAGATGCCGCGCTCCTCGGGCTCATCGCCACTCAGGCCGCTATCGCCATCAAGAACGCCACGCTGCTGGAACGGGTGCGGCGCGACGACAGCACCAAGACCACGCTCCTGCACGATGTAAACCACCGCGTGAAGAACAACCTGGCGCGCTTGCTCGAGATCGTCCGGCTGGAAGCCGAGCGCTCCGCGACGACCGAACCGGGATGCCTGCGGGCATTCGGCGACCTGGAGGACCGGTTGCGCGGGATGGAATCGTTACACTCAATGCTCACGACCTCTCAATGGCATTCGCTGCAGCTACACGAGTTGGTGACAAAAATCGTCTCCAGCGCGTTGAGCGGGTCGCCCATCCGCGATCAGATCCGCGTGTCGGTGCTGGCGCCCAGCGACCCGCTCTGGGTGGTGCCGGAGCAGGCGACCGCGGTGGCGCTGATTCTCAGTGAACTGACCAGCAACAGCGTGAAGCATGCTTTTCACGACCGCCACGAGGGACGCCTCGAGGTCCGCTTGTGCGTGGATGACGCCGCAGCCCGCAGGCCCCTGATCCGGCTCCAGTATCGGGACGACGGGCCGGGCTGGCCCGAACCTTTGCTTCAAGGACAGAGAGGACACGTGGGTTTGCATTTGATGCAGGCCAGCGTGCGCAGCCCGTTGCGGGGAGAACTGAAACTTCGTAATGAGGAGGGGGCGGTCGCCGAATTAGTTTTCAGGCTGGCCCTGGCGAACTGACGGAAGAGAACTTTATGCGAAATACCAAGAACTCAAATGTGCTGGTGGCCGAGGACGACGCGATCGTCAGCGAAGGCACCGCCAGGCAACTGTCCCGCCTGGGCTATACCGTGGCCGGGTGCGCCTACGATGGTCCGCAAGCCGTGGAATTGACGGCGGAAATTCGTCCCGCCGTCATCCTGATGGATTTGCAGATGATTGATCCCGACACGGGCCGGGAAGACCCGCTGGCCGGTGTGAAAGCCACCCGGCTCATCCAGGAGCGCTGCCCCGCCCCCGTGGTGGTGCTCAGCGCCCACGAATCGCCGGACTTGAGCCGACTGGCCAGCGAGGCCGGTGCCATCGGCTACGTGGTGAAGCCGGCGGGCGACCTGGACCTGGATCGCGCCATCACGATCGCCCAAGCCAGGTTCAGAGATCTCGTGGCGCTGCGACGGTTGACCACACTCCTGCAGCTCCGAAATGAGAAACTTCAGGCGACGCTCGAAAGCGGGAGATCTCTCCGGGGATTGGTAACCATTTGCGCGAAGTGTAAGCAAATCCGCGATGACCGCGGGGCTTGGCAGGTTATCGAGCGCTACATCGAAGCCCGGTCGAGTGCCAAATTCTCACACGGACTCTGCCCGACCTGCGCTACGGAACTCTACCCGGACATCTTCCCGGACGTATCGGATCGGGCCTGATTTTCGGCGGGTACTTTATCATGCTTCTGGCAGCTCACAGCATCTGCAATCGCTTTAGACAGGGCTCTCGAATCGAACGGCTTCAAAAAGAAGCCTGAGCTGCCGGTCTGGTGGGCGTGCGCTCGTGTCTGGGGCGTGTCGTTGGACGTCATGAAGATGATTGGCAAGCGGACGCCCTGAGCCGCTAGCTGGTCCTGCAATTCGAATCCGTTCATCTTCGGCATGTGCACATCAAGCACCAGACAGCAGGGGATTGAGGTCGAGACGGTGCAAAGGAAATCCTGTCCCGAACCGAAGGTGGCCACCTCGTATCCGTCAAGGCGCAGCGCCCGAGACAGGGATTTGACGATCGAGGGATCGTCATCCACGACTGCGATGAGGGGCTTGGTTGTGGCCATATTACGCGACTGCCCGTGCCTGACACCGGTTACATCCGGGAGCCTGGGCACAGCACATTCTCGATGGCATTCTATCGACTCCGCCCCCCCCGGATATAAGACTTTGGTCTTATGCGGTCGGCTGGCTTCCGCCCCCGGCCTTCACCAGCTCGAAGGCCCGCACCAGATCGGCCACCGATTGCACCTGCATTTTTCGCATCACTCGGCCGCGATGAATCTTGATGGTTCTTTCGGACGCGCCGAGTTGGGCGGCGATCTCCTTGTTCATCAAGCCTTTGACCACCAGGTCCAGGACCTCGCGTTCGCGGGGTGTTAGTGTTTGGAGGCAACGTCGCACTTCAGCCTCTTCCTCGCGGGACGCCCGGAGACGCTCGTCCTTCTTGAGCGCTTCCCGAACTGCCTCGATCAGGTGGCTGGTCTTGAAAGGCTTGGTCAGGAAATCCACGGCCCCGCCTTTCATGGCTTTCACGGTCACGGGGATGTCTCCTTGCCCGGTGACGAAGACAATGGGTATTCGGATGTTCCGGGAGTTCAGTTCAGCTTGAAGATCCAAGCCGCTCAGGCCGGGCATCCGAACATCCAGCACCAGGCATCCTGGACCTTCGGGCAGGCCTTGATCCAGGAACTCCCGGGCCGAAGCGAAGGTCTTCACATTCAAATCCTCCAACTGAATGGTGCGCGCCAGGGCTTTGCGCATGCTGGCATCGTCATCCACGACACAGACAGTAGCCTTCTCGGCGCTCACAAGTGCTCTCCGTTATGGGCCGGGAGGGTGAACTGAAACGTAGCTCCTCGATCCGGGTTGTTGGCTGCTCCCAAGGTGCCTCCATGCGCTTCGCAGATCGATTGGCTGATGGCTAGCCCCATGCCCATCCCGCCGTTTTTCGTCGTAAAGAACGGTTCAAACAGCCGGCTGATTGGCTGCACCTGGATGCCGGGCCCGCAATCGCGAACCGAGAAGCGGATCTCTCCCGCCCCGGTGCAGCCCGTCGCGAGCTGCAAATGGCGCAGACCGGGTTCGCACTCGCTTATGGATTCAATCGCGTTGCCCAACAGGTTGAGCACGACCTGCTGCAGCTCGATGCGGTTACCCAGGACTTCGGGCAGCGCCGGCTCCAAATGAAGCTCGGCGGTGATCCCCTTGAGCACAAACTCGCTGCGCAGCAGGCCGGAAGTCTCGCGAATGATGTCGTTGATCTGGAGGACGCTCCGTTCGTCCTTTGTCTTCCTGAACAGCGCGCGGAGTCCTTGAATGACCTCGCTCGCTCGCTCGCTGTCGTTCGCGATGTCGTTGAGCGCTGCCCGAGCCTCCGCGACATTCGGCGGGGCGGAGGCCAGGAGCCGCTCCGCCGTTTCAGCATTGCAGCGGATGGCCGTCAGGGGTTGATTAAGTTCGTGGGCCAGGGAGGCGGTGAGCTGGCCAGCGGTGCTGACCCGGGTCACGCGAGCCAGTTCTTCCCGCAACTGCTGCATCTCCATTTCCGCCTGCTTGCGCTCCGTCACGTCCCGGTTGCTGGCGCGCACGCCCAGAAACTCGCCCTGGTTCCCGATGACGGGCTGGCAGGAGTGTTCAATCCAGCGCAGCTCCCCGTCTTTTCGATGAATGCGGAACGCGACTGAGCGGCGCCCCGGCACGGCCATGGCTTCGCAATCGTGTTGCTGCCACATGGCCCGGTCCTGGGGATGAACCATTTGGGCCAGCAGTTCCGGGCTGACGGCCATTTCCGAAGTCGTGTACCCGGCAACCCGTTCACAGGAGGGTGAACAGTACAGCAACCGGCCGTCCGGATGCTTCCAGTACTCCCAATCGTAGGTGAAATCTGCCACCGTGCGGTAGCGGAGTTCCGCCTTGGCCAATTCCTGTTCGGTTTGCCGACGGACTTCAATCTCCCGGCGCAATTGCTCGTTGGCCTGCTGCAGTTCCGCCGTGCGCGTGGCCACGCGCTGCTCCAGTTCGGCGTTTAGCACACGGATGTGTTCCTGTGCCCGCTTCCGCTCAGTGATGTCGCGCACGTGGAGCAGAACGGCGTTCTGGCCGCGATAACAGATGGTCCTCCCACTGATGTCCACCGGCACCGTCGAGCCATCGGCCCGATAGGACACCCCTTCGCAAGCGGTCAACCCGTCTGTAAACCATCGGGGAAAAAGGGAGCGGACCTCTTCTCGTGACTCCGACGGGATCAGGTCCAGCACGTTCCGGCCGATCAGCTCTTCCCGGCTCAATCCGTGCAGCCGCCCCGCGGCCGGATTCGCGTCTAGCACTTTCCCGGTGGCGTCCTCTACGAACACCGCGTCCGGCGAGCTCTCGAAGAGTTCGCGGAAACGGGCCTCGCTCTCCCGCAGCGCCGCCTCGGCCCGTTTGTGCTCGGTGATATCCATGCTAACACCAAGTGTGCGCGTCGGCTCACCTTGCTCGTCGGTGACCACCTTGCCTGTGGCGGCGATCCAGTGGATCGTCCCGTCCGGCCAGACTACGCGGTATTCGAGTTGAAAACTGCCGCGCTGCGCCACAGCTTGGGCGAGATGTGCCTGGACGGCGGGACGATCGGCCGCAAACACGCGTTCCTGCCAGGCGGAGTAGTTGCCTTCAAAACCGCCGGCGGGCAGGCCGTAAAGCTTCTCCAGCTCTTCGCTCCAGGTAACTTCGCCGGTGCGCAGGTTGCGCTCGAAGGTCCCGATCCCGCCTGCCCGCTGCGCCATTTTCAATCGCGCCTCGCTCTCCCGCAGCGCAGCCTCCGCCAGCGTCCGCTCGAGTTCACCGGCAGCGCGCACTGCCACCAGTTTCAGCACGGATTCCACGAGGCGGGGGGTCGCTAAAGGTGTTCGCCCGATGACCGCGATGAGGCCGATTGGTTTCCCGTCAAAACTCCACAGCGTGGTTCCAGCATAACTCTCCGCCTTCATCTCCTGGAGCACCAAATCCTTGGGGAACAAATGGCGGACATCCTTGGGAAAGCAACAAATCGTCCGGCCTGCCACCTGGCCGCAGGGCGTATCTTCCAGGGCATAAGACACGTTATCCTCGAACTTCCCATCGTAGTACACCGCCAGCGTCTGCGCCGCGAGCCCGTCGCCCACCAGGCGATCAATGCAGACATAGTCCATTCCCAGGCTCTGGGCGAGGTGTCGCGCCAGGGCTTGGAAGAAGCTTTCTCCGGAGATCGGGTTGCCGGAGCGCAAGAGGAACTCCTGAGCTTCCGCCATCCGCTTGCGCTCGGTGATATCCTGCTTGAAGGCAATGAAGTGCGTAATCTGCCGGCCGCCCACGCGCACGGGTGTGAGGGTCATTTCCTCAGTGTACAGCGTACCATCCTTGCGCCGGTTGACCAATTCTCCGCGCCAGACCTGGCCCGCGCGGATGGTGTGCCACATCTGTCGATAGAACTCCGCCGATTGCCGCCCCGACTTCAAGAAGCGCGGGTTTTGCCCCACCACTTCCTCCCGGCTGTGGCCAGTCAGCTCCGTGAACGCCGGGTTCACCCACAAAAGCTTGCCCTGGCCGTCCGCGAGGGCAATGCCGTCGCCTGCGGACTCGACCGCCGTCGAGAGCAGCCGCAGCCGCTCCTCGTCGCGGAGGCGCTCGCTGATATCCTGGCAGGCGCCGATGAAGCGGACGGCGCGGCGCTGTTCGCCCTCGCCCTCGAAATAGACCTGCCCGCGCGAGTCAATCCAATGCACCGTGCCGTCCGGCCAGACGACGCGAAACTCGCGGTGATACCTGCCGCCATCCGCGCCGGCGAACGCACGCTTCACCGCCTCATCCGTGGCCTCTCGGTCGTCAGGGTGGATGACGGCGAGGGTCCCGGCATAGTCAAGCCGGTCGCGCTCGGCGAGGCCCCACTGGTTCCGGCAGCGCTCGTCCCCAAAAAACTCGCCGGTGTCAAAGTGGTAATCCCAGGCGCCCATGCCAGCAGCCTCCAGCGCCAGGCGTCGCTGCTCGGAAACCCTTTCCAAGGCTTCCTCGGCCCGCCTGCGCCCCGTGATGTCCTGGAAGTAAACGGAAAGGCCCGAGGCTGAAGGATAGGCATGCACCTCGAACCATGCTCCGAATGGGGGGTAAAACTCCTCGAAATGTGCCGTCTTCTGCATGCCCACGGCGGATTCGTATTCCTGCTGAAAACGCGATCCCACCGCCTGCGGGAACATCTCCCAGATGGTGTGCCCGACGAGCTGGTCCCTGGGCAGGCCCAGAACCCGCTCCGCCTCCCGATTCACGTAGGTGAAGCGCCACTCGCGGTCGAGGCTGAAGAACGCATCGGTGATGCTCTCCAGCACTGCTGCGGTCCGGGCATGAGCCTCCTCCGCCGCGCGCTCTGCTCGCACGCGTTCGGAGATGTCACTCATCGCCGTGCGGATGATTGGATGCTCACCGCCCACCCCGGCCGATTCCTGCGAGTCCGGCCGCTCCAGTCGGATGCTCTCCAAGCGGACGTGGAAGGTGGACCCATCCTCCCGCTGGAGCTTCACTTCGCAACCTTGTTTCTCGCCCGGGCCTCGAAGGGTGCCTGCCGACTGCGACACGCCCGCCAGGTGGCCCTCCCAGCGGTTCCGGTCTTCGGCCGCAACAAAGGTGACCAGCCCGCGCCCGATCAGTTTGGCCCGCGTCCCCCCCAGCAGCGTGGCGCCGGTCAGGTTCACCTCGATGATTCGACCTGCGCGGGAGAAGGTAAAGTGCCCCACCGGGCCAAAATCATAAAGGTCCAGGTACCGGTCGCGAGACTCCTCCAAGGCCAGGTGTGTGCGGTTCAGATCTTCGTTCTGCATCTCCAACTCGATCTGATGGACCTCCAGGTCGTGGATGATCTCCCGGGCCGGCTTGGCCTCCAACTCCCGCGCCCTGCCGCGGGAACGGGCCAGTTGCGCCTCCGCGGCCGATCTCAAATCCGGGTCACGGCTGGGCGTCCCCTTCGATTTTCGGCGCTGGCTCACGTTGCGCTCAGGTCCGGGAGTGCCACCCGATTTAGCTCGGTCAGTTGGTTCGTTTTCGTTCAATGTGCTGCCTCGTCTGTACTACAATCGTCGAAATTGCTCGCAAGCTGCGAGAAATCCTTATGCCAACGCCGAAGACCGACAGAATCATGGCAGGACAGAATCATATTTAGAAGATTCATACGGCCCCGCCGATTGTGGTCAGTCAGCCATGATTCTGGTTTTGCTCCGCATGATTCTGTCCCGCCATGATTCTGTCGGTCTTCCATTCGGTTGCGGCTTTGCCGCGCTGCGGTCTTTGTGGCTCTGTGGTTGATCGCCATTTCCCTTCCGCGCGGGGCGCAAATCAAGACTGATCCAACAAACGCCGATCGTTCTTGCTCCAGATCGGCCCAGACTTGCTGCAATCAAGGACCAAAGAACCGGCGTTAGCCTATCTTGGCGGTGGGGCCAACGCAAGTCGAAAATCCCGCTCAATGGGGCACGGGGCGCATTCGCGAGTCCTTGGCAGGGACGCCTCGCGGAGGCGTCCCTGCCCGGCTCCCCAAGGAATCGCCAATGCGCCAAGGTTTAACCGGTGCAACCTGACCCCCGAAACGCTCTGAGACAGCGCGTTGAGCCAAGACGTTGAGATCCAGTCACCCGCAAGCCATAAAACAGCAGGAGTATAGCAGGGGGATAGCAAGGGGAAAGCAGGGGGAATACTTTCCCCCTGCTTTCCCCTTGCTATCCCCATGCCATCCCCTTGCTGAAGAAATGCCCGTCCATGGCTTGCGGGTGGCCGAGGCGGCTATTATCGGATGTCCCTCCGGGACAAAGACCAATGTCCGCGCTCCCACCTGCCCAGCTTAATGACGTTGGGAAAATCGCAGATGCGCATTTGGGTACGGGCCCTCCACGGATTCGCGAGTCCTTCGTAGGCGGAGACGCTTTGCCGAAGCGTCCCATTGGACCGTCCCAGCGCTTCGAATCTATCATCGGATTACTTCACAAACAACCGCCCCGGACCCCTTGAACCCATGCGGCAGCAAAGCGGACGTGGAACGGATGTGGAACCGAGCAACAATACACCACCCCGCCACCTTCTCCCGAGTGCCACGCCTTCAATCCGCACGGCCTAGTCGTGACCGTGCAGTTGGAAATGGGGAGCACGCCCGCCCCGGGCGTGGCTAGCCCGCGCCCGGGGCGAGTGGCTGGGCCGAGTGCCGAGTCACTGAGCAGTGAGTTCGTTCGGGGAGTCACGAAGGTGACTGGCGGGGGCGCCAATCAGGACGCCCGGGGCGGGCGTGCTCCCCTATTGCAGCATTTCCTTTCGATACAGCCTGCCCCAATTACGAGGGACTCGCGAATGCGCCCTTGCGCACAGGGCACAATGCCTGTCCGCCGCCTGCCCCATAATCGTACTACCAAAGTCCTATAGCGGTGCACTCGCGGGGCTGCTATTTATACTGCCGCTGGAATCAGCAGAAAACAGGTCAAACAAAACAAACAGAGCAACCACTAGAAGATCGAAACGACAGGAAAAACGTGATGAATAAGCGAATTATACTAAAATATGCAGGCGTAACCGCCGCCGCCCTCTTGTGGGGCACGGGGCAGAGCTACGCGCAATACGCCCTCCCACCGCAGTTGGTGCCGGGCGTCGATTACATGCTGCCCAATTACGCCAACAGCCCAATCCTCACGAAATTCGTGGACGGGCTGCCTGGCTTGACGTCGGCGGGCGCAAACAACCTCGGGCAGTACATCCCGGTCGCCGTCGCGGACACGACAACGTTCCCGGGGTCCGACTACTACGAAATCGCGCTCGTCGAGTACACCGAGCAAATGCACTCCGAATTGTTGCCGACCAAACTGCGCGGTTACGTGCAGTTGGCGACGACTAAAGTTCCGGGAAATGTTACTTTGCCTGGCACCACTCTGAAAGGCGTGGACAAGCCCAGCTACCTGGGACCCGTGATCGTGGCGAAAAAGGGCACGCCGACACGGATCAAGTTCTACAACCTCCTTCCTGTCGGCGCCGCCGGTGACCTGTTCATCCCGACGGACATCACGGTCATGGGGGCGGGCACGGGACCCGATGGCAGCAGTTACTCGCAAAACCGGGCCACGCTCCACCTTCACGGTGGCGACAACCCGTGGATCAGCGACGGCACGGCTCACCAGTGGATCACTCCCGCCGGCCAGTCTGGCACGCTGCTCAAGGGCGTAAGCCAGCAAAACGTTCCCGATATGCCGGCGGCGCCCGCGGGCTCGGCCACCTTCTATTGGCCCAATGGACAGAGCGGCCGGTTGATGTTCTACCACGACCATGCTTTCGGCATGACCCGCCTTAACCTCTATGGGGGCGAAGCCGCGGGTTACCTGCTGACCGATACGAGTGAGCGCGCGCTCAACACTTATGCTCCTGGCGGGGAAATCCCCCTGATCATCCAGGACAAGACCTTCGTTTGGGGCAGTCCTTCGAATCAAGTTACTTTGGCACCGGCGACTGGGACTTTCGCAGTAGATCCCCTGTGGGCTTCCAACTCCGTGTGGGGTCAAACCCTGGGCAGTCTGTGGTTCCCGCACGTGTACATGCCCAATCAGAATCCCAACGATCTCAGTGGCGCGAATCCGCTGGGCCGCTGGGACTACGGCGCCTGGTTCTGGCCCGTGTTCCCCTCCGCAGCTCCGCCACAGACCTCCATTGTGCCGGAAGCCTTCATGGACACGCCGGTCATCAACGGCACAGCTTATCCCTACCTCACTGTGGATCCCAAAGCTTATCGGTTCCGCATCCTCAACGCCTGCAACGACCGGTTCGTGAACCTGCAGCTTTACGTGGCTGACCCCGCCAATGGAGGCGTCGCTCCGGGAGCCAATGGTCTTACGGAAGTCAAGATGGTGGACGCGAATTTAGTAAACTCGACTGCTACGGTTTGGCCGAGTTGGTGGACGGTGCAGACACCGGGAATGATCCCGGACATCATCGACGGCCGGCCCGGCGGCTTGCCTGACCCGACCTTAATTGGGCCGAACTTTGTTCAGATCGGCACCGAGGGCGGTCTGCTGCCCGCGGTGGCGGTGCTCCAGAACACCCCCGTCGGCTATGTGCAGAACAAGCGCGATATCACCGTTGGAAGTATCGGTCCGAATGAACACACGCTCTTGCTGGGGCCTGCCGAGCGGGGTGACGTGTTCATAGACTTCTCCGCGTTTGCGGGTAAGACGATCATCCTTTACAGTGACTCGCCCGCGCCCGTTCCGGCTGGCGATCCGCGCAATGATTACTACACAGGCGACCCGGACAACACCGTCCAGGGTGGCGCGCCCACAACGCTGGTAGGCAAAGGTCCCAATACCCGTACGCTCATGCAGATCCGCGTAAGCACTGCGGCCGCGTCCCCCCTCGATCTGGCCGGGTTGACCACTGCCGTGGCGGCAGCCTATACCGCTAGCGGGCTTCCCGCACCCATCGTCCCGCGCGGTTCTACACCCGGGGTCAACATAGCAAAGATCTCGGACACTTCGCTCACGTTCAACGGTGGCACCACGCCGCTCCAGCCGAAGACAATCCAGGAGCTGTTCGATCCGTATGGTCGGATGAATGCCACCCTGGGAGTTGAGATTCCCTTCACCACGGCGACCGTCCAGACGACGATCCCCTACGGTTTCGCCGATCCGGCCACCGAAGTCATTCCCGACGGGGCCACTCAACTCTGGAAGATCACCCACAACGGCGTGGATACCCATGCGATTCACTTCCACTTGTTTAATGTGCAAGTCGTCAACCGCGTGGGTTGGGACGGCGCCATCCGGCTCCCGGAAGCCAACGAGATGGGCTGGAAAGACACCGTCAGGATGAACCCGCTCGAGGACGTTGTGGTCGCGCTCACAGCCAAGACTCCGACGGTACCATTCCCGCAGCCGAACAACATCCGGCCTCTCGATCCGACGCAGCCGGCGAGCTTCATGTTCACCGGCGTGGTGGACCCGAGCGGCCTCCCCGTTACTGCTTACCCCAACAGTTCAGTCAACTTCGGCAACGAATACACCTGGCACTGTCACCTGCTGGGCCACGAAGAGAACGACATGATGCGCCCGATGATGGTGGCGGTCCCGCCGGCAGCAGGGCCCACTCTAACCGCCACGTTGAGCGGCAATGGCGCTAACACGCGTGCAACTCTGAATTGGACTGCCATCCCGGGCGCGACGGGCTACACGGTCCAGAGGGCAGGTAACTCCACCTTCACCTCCGGATTGGTCACGACTCAGCTCGGTAACGTGACGACGTACGCCAATACCATCGGTAATACCAGCGCACCGTACTACTACCGGGTGCTCGCCGTGATCACCGTCGGCAGCGGCGTGGCGGGTTTCCCCAGCCTGAATGCCAACTCGCCGTATTCCAATACGGCTAGCGTGAACACCGCACTACCACCAGCGGCGCCGTCCAACCTGACGGCGACGATTCTGTCGGCGACATCGGTGCGGCTGAACTGGACCGATAACGCTAACAACGAGACCGGGTTCGAGGTCTGGCGGTCTGTCAATGGCGGCGCCTCGACTCTGCTCACCACGCTGGCGGCAAATACCACGACCTACACCGACGGCGGTGTAAGCTTGAATGGTACTTACGCCTACCGGGTGCGGGCCGTGAATGCGACCGGCAACTCGGCATACGCAGGCCCGGTCAGTGTGACCATCGCGGTTCCCGCAGCTCCCAGCGGCCTGACGGCAACGGCCGCGAGGGCTAATGGCAACAATGACAGGGTTACGCTAGGTTGGACCGACAACTCCAACAACGAGAGCAGCTTCACCATCCAGCGCGCGACTAACGCTGGTTTCACGGCCGGGCTGAATACCAGCACCGTCGCGGCGAACAGCATCACGGCCCAACAAACCGGATTGAATCGTAACGCAAGCTACTACTACCGGATCCAGTCGGTGAACGCCGTAGGCGTATCCGCTTGGGTGAACGCCACGCCGTTCCCGGTTGTCACTCCGTAAGCCAGTCGAACTCGAATTCGGGGAGGGAGAAATCTCTCCCCGACTTCGCTCCATAGGAGAACAGGGATGCAGCTCGCAGGAGCTGCATCCCTTCCTTGCAGAAAAACCACAGGGTCCAATCAGTATTTGAAAATCGGGACAATCCGAGTACAGCATATCCCAGCAGATGAAACCAGCGGCATACAAAAAGATGATGTGGGTGGCGGTATTGGCAGCAAGCTTCGTGGCGGCCGCGGGCAGCGCCCAGGAGGCGAACGTTCTCAAGACCGAGAAAGACAAGGAGAGCTACGCCATCGGGGCCGACATGGCCAGAAACATCAAAGGCCGGGCTCTTCAAGTCGACGTCGAGCCGCTGCTCCAAGGCATGCGGGACGTGCTCACCGGAGCCAAGCTCCAGATGACCGACGAAGATCTCCGGAAAACCCTGCGGGAGTGGCAGGACGAGTTTAGGAAGAAAAGGTCGCAGGCCACGGCAGGCGCACCTGAGAGTGTTGCCCAGGAGAATTTGGCGAAAGGGGCGGCCTTCCTGGCGCAAAACAAGACGAACGCTGATGTGGTGACGCTGCCGAGCGGGCTGCAGTACAAGATTCTCAAGGCCGGCAACGGGCGGCAACCCGCCGCGAGCGACACGGTGGAGTTTCACCACCGGAGCACCTTCATTGACGGGACCGAGAACAACAGCACCTACCGCTTCGGAACACCCGCAACGATCAAGGTCAGCGGGGCAATCGCCGCCTGGAAGGAAGCGCTGCTGCTGATGCCCGTCGGCTCGAAGTGGCAACTTTTCATCCCGCCCCAGCTTGCTTACGGGGAAAAAGGTGTGGTGGACGCCCGGGGCCGCACCAAAATCGGACCGAACACCACGCTGATCTGTGACATAGAACTATTAGGCATTAAATAGACCCCACGGCGCCAGGACGCGCAGCGCGCGCGATGACCAACCAACCGGCAGCGAAACCAACAACGAACAACTGCACGTCAAAGATGCACCAACAACCAATCGAACGTCCAAACTTATGAAATTCTCGCCTCAATTCGAAAACCCAACACTTACAGCAGCAACGATCCCTTTCCGTGCCCCCAGAGCCGTTTACCAAGCTCGTGCAGCCAGCAGCAGCAATTCCCCCGGCCAGGCCAGTTCAAAGCGGCGGTCCCTGTTCGGCGATCCGTGCTCTAGAATTGGAGGAAGTATTTTCTCCCAATCCTGGCTCTGCACGCTGTTTGTGGCCCTGCTTGGGCTTCAGATTAGTCTCCCAGCCCACGCCCAGACCGCGACTTTTGATTTTGACAGCGGCACGCCGGCCCCCACCCCAGGCAAAACAACTCCGTTCAACTATGACTCGGGCGGGGTCACGGCCACCTTCAGTTCGACTACCGCTAACGGCTTTTCGGTTCAGGATGTCAATAGCGTGCCAGGGGCGGGGACCCTGTCCCTGTTTTCCGGACAGTTCCTTAATCCCAACTCCACGCAGAGGTCCACCCTGCGCATCAAGTTCAGTCAGGCGGCGACCAACCTTAGCCTCGTGTTTGCCACCGCGCAGTCAACGGCCGTCGAGATTCCCAACCCAATCACACTGAGTGCCTACCTGGATTCGACCACGAACCGAGTAGGCTCGCCCTTGACGGTGTCGGGTGTCTGGCGAGTAGGAAGCGTCACCGAAGCATATCCCTCGGCAGCGCTGACGTTTAGCTCCGACCCGCAACACCCGTTCAACCTGATCGAGATCGTCATGGCACCCGGTGGCGCCGGAGGTGTCATGGTGGACAATGTCTCGATCCAAACCGCAGCCATCCCTGCGGAGCCAACTCTGCAGTCCTCCGGGACAGTCGGTGGGTCATTCACGGACGACCTGACCGCCACAGTGGATGGAACTCAACGGACGATGACGGTTCCCGTGAAACCGGCGCGCCAGTTTTACCGGCTCCGCTCGAACACGACCACGCAAATCACGCAGATCCAGGTCGTTGGGAGTCAAGTCATCCTGAGATACCAGTAGTTATGACACCCAATTGGCACCGATTCGGGGTCGCCTCAGCGATATGGTTGGCGGCCGCTGGCTTTGCTTGTTGGATTCCGTCGGCTGCCGGCGAGCCGATCCGATTTGATTTTGATACGGCCGCACCGACTCTCGCGACCGGCCAAAACCTGCCTTTGGACCAGTCTGCCCGTGGCGTCACAGCGCATTTTAGCGCCGTTACCGGGGCCTTTTCGATCCAAAATAACTCCAGTTACCCACAGCTCATATTATCGGCTTTCTCGGGAAACTACCTTTATCCGAATACTGAAGGGAGCGTCCTAATGGTGCAATTCAGCCACGAAATAACGAACGTGACCTTGAATTTCGCCACCGCCGAGCCAAGACGAACCCCGACCCCCACCCCCATCTGGTTAACCGCCTACATGAATTCGACGGCTACGCCGCCGGTGGGCAAGGCTACCCTCGCTGGCAGCTATACTTATGGCGCCACCATCAATACGTTGCCGATGGGCTTGCTTACCTTCAATTCGGCGACGCCGTTCAACCTGGTAACGCTCAATGTCGAGCCGGGCGGTGCCACCGGTTTCCTGGTGGATAATATCGAGGTCATGGTTTCCGGGGGCGCGCAGTACACCATCACCACCAGCGCTTCGCCCCCGGAAGGCGGTACGACCAGCGGCGACGGCGCCTACTTCCACGACGCGCCGGTCACGGTCGTTGCCACACCTAACCTCGGGTTCACTTTCGTAAATTGGGCGGAAGCCGGCACCGAGGTCAGCGCCAGCGCCGTGTACGACTTTACGGCCGACGCTGACCGGAACCTGGTGGCCAATTTTGCGCCCACCTATACCCTCACGACCAGTGCCTCGCCAGTGGAGGGCGGGTCCACCACCGGCGACGGTATCTACCTGGGCGGGTCGGTTGTCAGCGCCGCAGCCACAACCAACCTCGGCTACGCGTTCGTGAACTGGACCGAGAACGGCGTGCCGGTCAGCTCCTGGGCGAATTACCAGTTTACGGTCACCGCCGACCGAACCCTGTTAGCCAACTTCGCGTCGGCCTGCGCGATCACCACGAGTTCGTCTTCGACCGACGCTGGGTTTACCAGCGGCGACGGTCCCTACGCTCTCGGTTCCAGCGTGACGGTGATGGCGACGCCGATGAGCGGCTACGCGTTTGTGGAATGGACGGAAAACGATTTGCCTGTCAGCACCTCGGCTAGCTACACTTTCACCGCCAGCGCCAGTCGGACGCTGGTAGCCAATTTCGCGCCGAGCACTCAGACAGTGACGTTTGACTTCGACACGGGCACACCATTTCTTACCATCGGCCAAACCACTGCTTTCGACCAGACTTCGGGATCGCTGACCGCGCACTTCAGCTCGCCCAACGACCCGGCGTTCGTAGTCCAGAGCGATTTCATCACCGGCTGGGTGCTGCCGCTCTTGTCAGGCAACTACCTGGCTCCGAACGGTCCCGCGAATGCGCTGGATATCCAGTTCAGCCGACCCATCATTCATATCAACCTGGCCTTCGCGACCCTCGATTTCCAGGATGTCGTGACGCCGACCACGATCAAGTTGGCCGCCTATGAGAATTCGACCGGAACGCTGCCGCTGGGGACTGTAACCGCGCAGGGAACCTTCACCCCGGGAGACTCGATGCCGATGGGCGCTTTGGCTCTTAGCTCAACCACGCCCTTTCAGGTTGTCCGCATCCTGCTCCCTCCCACACCCCACGGTGCTACGGAGTTCATCGTGGACAATATTACGGTAGAAGAGCTGGGGGTCACCACCTATACGATCGCGACCAGTTCGGCACCGGCCAACGGCGGCTCCACCAGCGGCGGTGGCACCGTCAACAGCGGCGCCAGCGTGACCGTAGTCGCCACCCCCAACGCCGGTTATACGTTTGTGGATTGGACCGAAAACAGCGCCCCGGTCAGCACCACCGCCAGCTATACTTTTGCCGCCGGCGCTAATCGCGCTCTGGTGGCCAACTTTGTTCCGACCTTCACGATTACGACCAGTTCATCACCGGCCAACGGCGGCTCGACCAGCGGCGGAGGCACCGTCAACAGCGGTGCCAGCGTGACCGTAATCGCCGTCCCCCAGCCCGGTTATGCGTTCGTGAATTGGACCGAAAGCGGCACCCCTGTTAGCACAGGCGCTAGCTATATCTTTACCGCCAACGCCAGTCGTGCCCTGGTGGCCAACTTCGTTCCGACCTTCACGATCACAACCAGCTCGGCGCCCGCCAATGGGGGCTCCACGAGCGGCGGAGGCACCGTCAACAGCGGTGCCAGCGTGACCGTAATCGCCACCGCCAACGCCGGTTATGCGTTCGTGAATTGGACCGAAAACGGCGCCCTGGTCAGCACCGCCGCCAACTATACCTTTACCGCCGGTGCCAGTCGTGCCCTGGTGGCCAACTTCGTCCCGACCTTCACGATCACGACCAGTTCGGCGCCGGCCAACGGCGGCTCGACCAGCGGCGGCGGCACCGTCAACAGCGGTGCCAGCGTGACCGTAATCGCCGCCCCCCAACCCGGTTATGCGTTCGTGAATTGGACCGAAAACGGCACCCCTGTTAGCACCGCCCTTAGTTATGCCTTTACCGCCGGTGCCAGTCGTGCCCTGGTGGCCAACTTCGTCCCGACCTTCACGATCACAACCAGCTCGTCGCCGGCCAACGGCGGCTCCACCATCGGCGGCGGCACCGTCAACGGCGGTGCCAGCGTGACGGTAATCGCCACCCCCAATGCCGGTTATGCGTTCGTGAATTGGACCGAGAATGGCGCCCCAGTCAGCACCGCCCTTAGTTACGCCTTTACTGCCGGCGCCAGTCGTGCCCTGGTCGCCAACTTCCTCCCGACCTTCACGATCACAACCAGCTCGTCGCCGGCCAGCGGCGGCTCGACCAGCGGCGGCGGCACCGTCAACAGCGGTGCTAGCGTGACCGTAATCGCTACCCCCAATGCCGGTTATGCCTTTGTGAATTGGACCGAGAATGGCGCCTCAGTCAGCACCGCCCTTAGTTATGCCTTTACCGCCGGTGCCAGTCGTGCCCTGGTCGCCAACTTCCTCCCGACCTTCGCGATCACAATCAGCTCGTCGCCGGCCAGCGGCGGCTCGACCAGCGGCGGCGGCACCGTTAACGGCGGTGACACCGTGACCGTAATCGCCACCCCCAACGCCGGTTATGCCTTCGTGAATTGGACCGAAAACGGCGCCCCGGTCAGCACGGGCGCCAGCTATACCTTTAACGCCAGCGCAAGTCGTGTCCTGGTCGCTAATTTCGCCACGACCTGCACGATCACGACTAGTTCGGCGCCGGCCATTGGCGGCTCTTCCAGCGGCGGCGGTACCGTCAACGGCGGTGCCAGCGTGACGGTAGTCGCCATCCCCAACACCGGTTATGCGTTCGTGAATTGGACCGAAAACGGCACACCAGTCAGTACCGCCGCTAGCTATACCTTCACCGCCAACGCCAGTCGTGCCCTGGTGGCCAACTTCGTCCTGACCTGCACGATTACCACCAGCTCGGCACCGGCTAACGGCGGCTCTACCAGCGGCGGCGGCACCGTTAACAGCGGCACCAGCGTGACCGTAGTCGCCACCCCCAACGCTGGTTATGCCTTCGTGAACTGGACCGAAAACGGCACCCCAGTGAGCACCGCCGCTAGCTATATCTTTGCCGCCAGCGCAAGTCGTGCCCTGGTCGCTAATTTCGCCACGACCTGCACGATCACAACGAGTTCGTCGCCGCCCAACGGTGGTTCCACCAGTGGCGGCGGTACCGTCAACGGCGGGGCTAGCGTCACCGTAGTCGCTTCCCCCAACGCTGGTTATGCCTTCGTGAATTGGACCGAAAACGGCGCCCCGGTCAGCACCGCCGCCAGTTATAGTTTCACCGCTAGCGCTAGTCGTGCCCTGGTGGCGAATTTCGCCACGACCTGCACGATCACGACCAGCCCGGTGCCGGCTAACGGCGGCTCCACCAGCGGCGGCGGTACCGTCAACGGGGGAACTAGCGTGACGGTAGTCGCTACCCCTAACGCCGGTTATGCTTTTGTGAATTGGACCGAAAATGGCGCCCCGGTCAGTACCGCGCCTAGTTATACTTTTGTGGCCAATGCCAGCCGTACCCTGGTGGCCAATTTCACCACGACCTGCACGATTACGACCAGCTCCGCGCCGGCTAACGGCGGCTCCAGCACTGGTGGCGGCACCGTCAACAGCGGTTCCAGCGTGACCGTCGTCGCCGCCGTGAACACGGGTTTCGCCTTCGTGAATTGGACCGAGAACGGTGCCCCGGTCAGCACCGCCGCTAGCTACACCTTTACCACCAGCGTCAGTCGTGCCCTGGTGGCCAATTTCGTCCCGACCTGCACGATCACGACCAGTTCGGCACCGGCCAACGGCGGTTCCACCACGGGTGGCGGCACTGTCAATGGCGGCACCAGCGTGACCGTAGTCGCCACCCCCAACGCCGGCTATGCGTTCGTGAATTGGACCGAGAACGGCGCCCCGGTCAGCACGGCTGCCAGCTATACCTTTACCGCCAGCGCCAGTCGTGCCCTGGTGGCCAACTTCGTCCCGACCTTCACGATCACGACCAGTTCGGCACCGGTTAACGCCGGCTCCACTGGCGGCGGAGGCACCGTTAACAGTGGCGCCAGCGTGACGGTGATCGCCACCCCCAATTCCGGTTATGCCTTTGTGAATTGGACTGAAAACGGCGCCCCGGTCAGCACTGCCCTTGCTTTTACTTTTATCGCCAGCGCCAGTCGTGCCCTGGTGGCCAACTTCGCCACGACCTGCACGATCACAACCAGCTCGACACCGGCTGACGGCGGCTCCACCAGCGGCGGTGGCACCGTCAACGGCGGGGCCAGTGTGACCGTCGTCGCCACCCCCAACGCCGGCTATGCCTTTGTGAACTGGACCGAGAACGGTGCCCCGGTCAGCACCGCCGCCAGCTATACCTTTACCGCCAACGCTACCCGTGCCCTGGTCGCGAATTTCGCCACGACCTTCACGATCACAATCAGTTCAGCGCCGGCTAACGGCGGCTCCACTAGCGGCGGCGGCTCCGTCAACGGCGGGGCCAGCGTGACCGTAATCGCCACTCCCAACGCCGGCTATTCCTTTGTGAACTGGACCGAGAACGGCGCCCCGGTCAGCACCGTACCCAGCTACACCTTTACCGCCAGCGCTAACCGTGCCCTGGTGGCGAATTTCGCTACGACCTGCACAATTACAACCAGTTCGGCCCCCGCCAACGGCGGCTCCACTGGCGGCGGCGGCACCGTCAACGGCGGGGCCAGCGTGACCGTAATCGCCACTCCCAACGCCGGCTATTCCTTTGTGAACTGGACCGAGAACGGCGCCCTGGTCAGTACCGCACCCAGCTACACCTTTACCGCCAGCGCTAACCGTGCCCTGGTGGCGAATTTCGCCACGACCTGCACAATTACAACG